>OMCP01000313.1_pt1 | contig 17328 bp, 7 predicted proteins | sample 1646051 | NCBI WGS metagenome assembly OMCP01 (sample SAMEA103958146, study PRJEB25191) | human gut metagenome
ACGACGGCCAACGGTCTGCGCGGAAAGTGCAGCTATGTTTCCCGTGCAGATGCACAGCCCGGTGACTTGGTCTTCTTCGAGAAAACCTATAACACCACTGGTGCGTCGCACGTTGGCATCTATGTCGGTGATGGGATGATGATCCACTGCGGCGACCCCATTTCCTATACCAGCATCAATTCGACCTACTGGCAGAGCCACTTTTTAGGCTTTGGCCGCATCAACTGAAAGGAGGGCCGATGGGCAAAAAATTACAGAAATATCTGGATGAAGCCGAAAAGACGGAACAGCAGATCGCGGAACTGGAAGAACGGCTGAGAACCATCCGGGCAGCACAGAAAAAGGAAGAGGACAGCGAGATCATTCGTGCCATCCGCAGCACCAAGATGGGCGGGCGCGAACTGCTGGCTCTGCTGGACAACATTCAGGCGGGCAACGTGACGTTCCTGACCGCTGTAAACAACGCTTCGGAGGAAGCAGAAACGGAGGAAGCGATTGAAAAAGATGCTTAAACGGCTGGGAGTTGTTATCCCCAGCACAATTCTGACCCTGCTGATGGCAGTGGGCTTTTCGACCCCGGCCTTTGCCTTTGTGGACACCACTGAAGTGATGGAGGAACCGACACAGGTGATCGAGGAAGAGGAACCGACCGAGGAAGAAAAAATCCCGTTCACCATCGCAGGCAACGGCGAGGTGGAGGATAACATCATGGATGACCCCAGCAAGGAGTTCTTCACAGTAAAGACCAAGGGCGGCAACACATTCTTTCTGGTGATCGACCGGGCGCGAAACAGCGAAAACGTCTATATGCTCTCGATGATCGACGAGTACGATTTGCAGGAGTTTCTGGATGATGAAGAGCGGAACGGCAAGCAGGAAGAAGAAACGCCAGCGGTAGTTCTGCCCGAAACCAAACCCGAACCTACCCCGGATGTGGAAATCGAAGAACCGAAAGAGGAATCGAGCGGTGGCATGAATAAGATTCTGCTGCTGGTATTCGTGGCGGCACTGGGCGGTGCAGGTGCTTTCTTCTACTTCTACATTTATAAGCCGAAGCCGAAAGAAGAAACGCCGCAGAGTGAAAATCTGGAAACCGACCAGAGCCTTGCGACTGTGAACGAGGATAATCAGTCCGGCAACGAAAATGGCACATAAGAAAACCGTAACATAAGGATGCAGGGGTAGTCGAAAGGCTATCCCTGCTTTTTTCAAAAAGGAGAAAGCGTTGAAATATCTGGTGATTGCAGAAAAACCGAGCGTATCGAAATCCATTGCAAAAGTGATCGGTGCATATCGGCAGGAGGACGGGTATCTGGAGGGTGGGGATTGCGTGGTAAGCTGGTGTCTGGGGCATCTGGCAGAGTATACAGCCCCGGAACATTACGATGAACGCTATGAAAACTGGCGTTTTGAGGATTTGCCGATTCTCCCTGTTGAGTGGAAACTGCTGGTACACAATACCAAGAAGCCGCAGTTCAATGTTCTGCGCAAACTGCTCCGCAGCAAGAAATTCGATTATGTGGTGAACGCCTGCGACGCAGGGCGCGAGGGTGAAGCGATTTTCCGCCGTGTGTATGCTCTTGCCGGAAGCAAACTCCCCATCAAGCGGCTGTGGATCAGCAGCATGGAGGATGCCGCCATCCAGCAGGGCTTTGAAAACCTGAAAGATGGTGCGGCGTATGATAATCTGTTTGCAGCGTCCGAGTGCAGGGCAAAAGCAGACTGGCTGATCGGCATGAACGGAACCCGTGCTTTTACGAAAAAGTACGGCAGAAAGCAGACCATTGGCCGTGTGCAGACCCCGACTCTGGCGATGCTGGCCGAACGACAGGCTAAAATCCAGAACTTTGTAAAGGAACCCTATTACAAAGTGGAACTGTCCGGCGCGGGGGTTGTGGCGGTATCGGAACAGATGGCGCAGGAGCAGGACGCAGATGCTATGCAGGTCGCTTGCGATGGTCAGTGCGCAGTGGTTGGCAGCATCGAGTGCAAGAGGGTAGAAAAGAAGCCCCCGAAACTGTATGACCTGACGACCTTGCAGCGAGAAGCAAACCGCTATTATGGCATGACCGCCAGCCAGACCTTGCAGGCATTGCAGGAACTATATGAAGAAAAGCTGGTGACATACCCCAGAACAGACAGCCAGTTTGTGACTGAGGATATGCGCAAGACGGTGGAATCTCTGGTGCTGGCCTTAGATGGCGCGGCGGCAGACGTAAGCTGCGTTATCAACAACAGTAAGGTCACAGACCATCATGCGATCCTGCCGACAATGCAGAGCGTAAAATGCAGCAAGGAAAAACTGTCCGAAACCAAACAGCGGATTCTTTCGCTTATCATCTGGAAACTGGTGCAGGCTGTGCAGCCGCCGTTCATCTATGAGGATGTGTTTGTGACGATATGCTGTCAGGGACAGAATTTTACAGCAAAGTATAAGAACGTTCTGCAGCCCGGTTATACTACAAAACCTGTTCCGCTTGTGGAGCCGGAGAAGAACAAGGATGCGTCACTTCCGAACGATCTGGAGCAGGGGATGGTTATTCCGGTGGTACGGGCAGAGAAAAAGCAGGGCTTTACTTCACCGCCGAAAGTCTACACCGAAGATACCCTGCTGTCGGCCATGGAAACAGCAGGCAACAAGGAATTTGAAAAGGACACGGTGAAGAAAGGTCTGGGAACCCCTGCAACGCGCGCCGCAATTCTGGAAAAGCTGGTATCCTCCGGCTATGTGCAGCGCAAGGGCAAGCAGATGATTCCAACAGAGGACGGTGTGGCCGCAATCCGCAATATCCCGGACTACCTGAAATCTGCCAGCATGACAGCTGAGTGGGAAAATGACCTGCTGCGGATGGAACGCGGTAAAATTAAACCCCATGATTTTATGCAGGGCATCCACGGGCTGCTCGATAAGATGCTGGCTGATCTGCGGCAGATTCCTACCGTCGCGGCAGCTCCCAATCATAATAAGGTAAGCGTAGGAAGCTGCCCGGTCTGCGGCAATCCTGTACATGAGAGCAAACTTAGCTTTTGTTGTGCAGACCGTAGCTGCAAATTTGCACTCTGGAAAGAAAGCAGATACTTGTCCAATATGAGAAAGACGCTGGACAAGAAGATGGCCACAGACCTTTTGCAGAAAGGCCGCACCCATGTGAAAGATTTCTATTCCACAAAGAAGGATAAGACATTCGCCGCTGACCTTGTGATGCGCGTCGAGGATGGCCGTGCACAGTACAGTCTGGAATTTCCCAAAACACCAATGAAAACGAAAACGTAAAGGAGGTTTGACCCTTGCCACAGATTAACGATATTCGAGAACTGGCGCAGCAGAACGCCCGGTATGTCAGTAACTCGCCACAGGACTGGATGAGTTATCTGGATGTGGCGGCGCGGCTGTACCGCTATTCGTTCACCGATGCACTCCTGATCCACGCGCAGCGGCCCGATGCGACCGCCTGCGCAGAAATGGAACTCTGGAATCAGAAAATGAGCCGCTGGGTCAACCGTGGCGCAAAAGGCATCGCGCTTCTGGATGATACCGGACCGCGTACCAAGCTGCGGTATGTGTTCGATATTGCTGACACCCATCTGGTGCGCGGCGGCAGAACACCGCTCTTATGGAATCTGGACAGCCACGAGCATGAGCAGACGATTTTAGACCATCTGGCAGACACCTACGGCCTGTCGCAGACAGACAGCATGAACACCGCCCTGATGGAACTGGCACAGCAGCTGACCGCCGACAATCTGGATGAAGCGATGGACGGTCTAGCCTATGAGGTGGCGGATACTTTTCTGGAAGAACTGGACGAAGATAACATCCGTGTCCGCTTCCGGGAACTGATGACCAACAGTATTTTCTATACGCTTTCCCGCCGCTGCGGGCAGGAGCCTATGGATGTGCTGGACGATGATGATTTTATCCGTATCGTGGATTTCAACAAGCTGCCGGTACTGTCGTTCCTTGGCAACGCGGTTTCCGAACAGTGCGAAGCGGTTCTTTTTGACATTGGCCGTGAGATGCGGAAAATTTACAAAAAAGAAATCACGCAGCAGCTTGAAAAATCCGTTGACAGCTTGTATAATACCAATACGGACTTTAGCGCATTAAAGCGTGAAACCAAAGAGAACACGACCAAAGGAGGACAAGAAAATGGAGTTGACGTATTACCGCAAGGGAGATTATCTGTTCCCGAATCTGGCCGTGAAGGGCGAGCCGCAGACCATCGGGAAATACGGGATGCTGCGCAGGACGTACCTGAAAGAGAACCGCAAGAACTGGTATCAGAGTATGCTGATGAGCGGCAGGCTGAACCAGCATCTGGCGCAGATCGAGGAAGCAGCGGAGAGCCGGGTGGAAACCCTGCTGGACAGCCTGAACGAGAAGTTCCCGGCACCGAGCAAGGAAAAGGACCCGCTGGCATGGGCAGCACATCAGAACAGCCTGACGGCGATGGCAGAAGAGATCGTCTTGAAGGAATTGGTGTACAATTAACTGAAACAACAACGGAACAGGATTTGAGCGAAGCAGAGGAAGAAATTGCCTCTGCTTTTTCTTTGCCTGATCTGCCGACCGTGGAACAGCAGATCCGTGCCATCGAAGAACCGATCCGGGCGCGGTATGCGGACGAGATTGCACTTGATTCCGAAGTAGTCGATGAAATCCTGCGCACGGGCAGCAACCGCAGCAAAGGTCAGCTTCGTCTGATCTACAATTTCATGGTTGAGAAAACCCCGGAAGAATATACAGAGTTCGTGAAAAACGAATATGGTACGGGCGGCAAAGGCTTTGAAATTGACGGCGCAAAGTATGCAGTCTGGTTCGATGATTTAGGGCTGCATATTGCAGTAGGCAGCACGGCAAAGGGCGGTACGCTTGCCAATGCGTTTTTATCATGGGAGGATGTGAGCAATCGTATCCATGAACTGCTCCGGCAGGGTGAGTATGCTCCGCAGGCGGTTCTGGATGCTGCACGGCAGAATGCTTTGCAGGAACACGCGCAGACGTTGGCTTATATGGAACGTGACTTGGCAGACGGTGTTGCCGAAGCAGTGTTTCAGGATACAGCAATCTTCAGGGGCGGTTTCCCGGAACTGACAGACAGGCTGGCAGGCTTGCTGGATGATACGGATTTTCTGACTGACCTAAACGACAGATTATCTGCGCTGGGGGAAGCCTACGTCGAAGATAAAGACCTGATGCGGATGCACTTTTATAAGCCGGATAAAGTGGCAGCTCTGTTCCAGCAGTTTGCAAAGCCTTATCAGAATTACTCGGCGCGGGATGGCTTTCACTGGAATGAGTATAAGAAGTTCATCACGGAAGATGAAATAAACGCTTATTTCACACGAGGCAGCAATTATTCGGACAGTCGGCTGGCAATCTATTCGTTCTTCCTGAATCATGAGGACAAGAAAGAGCGGGCAGACTTCCTGAAAGACCATTACGGAATCGGTGGCAGCAGCCATGCACTCTGCGGGGCAGATGATTCTCACGAAGATCACGATAGCAGAGGTATTGCTTTGGAGCGTGGCCCATACGGGAACCCGGATGCAAGCGTTCATCTGAACTGGAATCAGGCTGTAGGTCGAATTGACCGACTTATCCGTGACAGTGAGTATTTGAAGCTGACAGACTACTCCCGGATGCCTGCTTATGAGCGCGAGCGGATGGCAATGCGGGTGATGGACTTCTATCACCATCTGCCGAACGAGGTGGAACGTCCTTTCCCGCAGGATCTTTACCACGAAGAGGGACGAAAGGCTCTCGTCGAAAAGCTGGCAGACCCTGAACAAGCAGCGGAACTTCTGGAGCAGATGGACAATGCACTGCTGTCCATGCCGCTGGATTCCGAAGAATATGAGCGCAAGGCAGAATTCCTCTCTATCCTGCACCAGTATGTCGAGGGAACGTACACGATTTTCCCGGAAAAGAAGAAGGCTGTTGAGATTGCGGTTCCTGAACAGGGGCAGATGTCCATGTTTGACTTCATGGAGCAGGAGCCGCAATCGAAAGAGCAGTCAACCGCCGCAGCGGTTGAGAAACCCCGAAAAGATGCGCCTTTTGCAGAAGAAAAGCCTTCGGAGCAGACGCTGCAGCCCCTGCCGCTGGATGCCGCCAACGAGTATAACGCGCTGAAAGAGCGTTACCCGGATGCTCTGGTCGGCTATGAGCAGTACGGAAACTTTGAGTTCTACGGCGAGGATGCAAAGCGCGTTTCAGAACTTCTTGCCAGCAAGCTGTTGGAAAAGGAAACCGCACTCGGCAAGGTTGAGGTATCTGGTTTTCCGCGTGAACAGTGGGTTTCGCAGGCAATGAAGCTCTGGAAACAGGGGGAGAGTGTCTATCTGTCCGGCCAGCAGGAAGATGGAACCCATGCGCAGACAAAGTATTTCCGCAGAGAGGAATATCTGCCAGTCAATACCATCGTTGAACTGGACGATAGAGAGTTCCGTGTGGATTCGGTCAACTTTGAACAGGGAACGGTCAGTTTGCAGGACATGACCCTTGCAAAAGAAGCTCGGTATCCGATCTTCCGAACGGAACCGCTGGAGTACATTCGGCACCTGTATGAACAAGTCGATGTGCCGATGGAAGAAGCGGTGGAAATCACGGTCTTTACGGCTCTGCACAATGCAGGTGTAGCCTACGAGGATTTCTCCCCGGAGCAGATGGATGTGATCTATTCGGTGGCAGAAGCAGGCGGCGAGCTGGAAGAACTGCTGAATCCCGACTTTCCGCCGGAACAAATGCAGTTGATCGCAGATGTGCAGAACCGAACGGATGCCATTAGCCGCGCAGCGGCAGAGGAAGCCCTTGAACCGCTGACGCAGCAGCCTATGACCCCGGCAGAGGTCAACCATGCAAGGCGGCAGCACAACCTTCCACTGGACAGTGAAGCAGAAACAGAACAGCCTGTACAGCCCAAACAGGAACCTATGAACTTCCGTATTACGGACGATGATCTCGGCGCAGGAGGGCCGAAAACAAAGTATAAAGCCAATGTGGAAGCCATTCGGGTGCTGCAGACACTGGATGCAGAGCAGCGGCAGGCCACCGCAGAGGAGCAGGAGATACTCTCCCGGTATGTGGGCTGGGGCGGCATTCCGCAGGTGTTCGATGAAAGCAATGCGGAGTGGTCGAAAGAGTATGCCGAACTGCAGTCCCTGCTCACGGCAGATGAGTATAAGGAAGCCCGTGCCAGTACGCTGAATGCGTTTTACACTTCCCCTACGGTCATCAAGGCAATGTATGAAGCTCTGGGCAATATGGGATTGTCCAAAGGCAATGTGCTGGAACCGTCCTGCGGTGTCGGCAATTTCATGGGTCTGGTGCCGGACAGCATGGAAAAGATTCGGATGTACGGTGTGGAGCTGGACAGCATTTCAGGCCGCATTGCACAGCAGTTGTACCAGAAAAACAAGATTGCGGTGCAGGGCTTTGAAACGATGCAGTTCCCGGACAGCTTTTTTGACTGTGTTGTGGGCAACGTACCGTTCGGCAATTATAAGGTGCCGGATAAGCGGTATGATCGCCACAATTTCCTCATCCACGATTATTTTATTGCGAAAAGTCTTGACCTTGTGCGTCCGGGCGGTGTGGTAGCGGTGGTAACGTCCAGCGGTACGATGGATAAGAAGGATTCCTCTGTCCGTGAGTACCTTGCTAACCGTGCCGATCTGGTAGGTGCGATTCGTCTGCCGAACAATGCGTTTCAGCGCAATGCCAACACGGGCGTGGTGGCTGACATTCTGTTCCTGCAGAAGCGTGACCGTGCAGCGGTGGAGCGGGCAGACTGGGTGGATCTCGGTGAAACGCCGGAAGGATATTCCATCAACCAGTATTTTGCGAAGCATCCTGAGATGGTGCTGGGAAAAATCACCACCGAAAGCACCCAGTACGGCAAGCAGGAAACAACGGTCAAGCCCATCGAGGGCGCAGACCTTGCCGAGCAGCTAAAAGAGGCGGTCGGCAACATCCAGACTACCATCACAGAGCCGGAAATCTCCGACGATGAACTGGATGTGCAGGAAGAACCTATCCCGGCAGACCCCAGCGTGAAGAATTTCAGCTTTACGAACGTAGATGGGCAGATTTACTACCGCGAAAATTCCTTTATGAATAAGGTGGAACTGCCTGCCTTTACTGCAGAGCGAGTGCTGGGCATGATTGCTCTGCGGGAAACCACCCGGAATCTGTTGGATTGTCAGCTGCATGATGGTTCGGATGCAGAAGTTCAGCTTTTGCAGAACGAACTGAAACAGCAGTACACCGCATTTAAGGCGCAGTATGGCCTTATCAACAGCACGGCCAACAAGCGGGCGTTCCGACAGGACAGCAGCTATTGTCTGCTGGCATCACTAGAAATTCTGGATGAGGAGAAGAATCTCAAACGGCTGGCCGATATTTTTACCAAACGCACCATCCGTAAGCCGGAGCCTGTTACCTCAGTGGACACGCCAAGCGAAGCCCTGGCACTTTCCATTGGAGAAAAAGCAAAGGTGGATGTGCCGTTTATGGTGCAGCTCTGCGGTAAACCGGAACAGGAGATCACGGATGAACTGGCAGGTGCGATTTTCCGAAACCCTGTGACACAGCAGTGGGAAACCTCGGATGAATACCTGTCCGGCAATGTTCGTGAAAAACTGGCCACAGCAGAAATCTTTGCTGCAAACCATGCAGAGTATCAGATCAATGTGGACTACCTGAAACGGGTACAGCCCAAAGACCTGGACGCTTCGGAAATCGAAGTGCGGCTTGGTGCAAACTGGGTAAAGCCGGAGTACATCACGCAGTTTATGAAGGAAGTGTTCAAAACACCGAACTACTATGCTGGGATTGACATTAAAGCAACCTATTCCGAAATTTCAGGTGCATGGAACATTTCGGGCAAGTCGTTGGATCGCGGCAATCCGCTTGTTACCAATACCTACGGAACCCTGCGCGTCAATGCTTATAAGCTGTTGGAAGATGCCCTAAACCTCCGGGATACCAAGATCTACGATACGATTCACGATGCGGATGGCGACCACCGTGTACTGAATAAGCAGGAAACCATGCTTGCACAGCAGGCACAGGAATCCATTCGGGAAGCGTTCAAGCAGTGGATTTTCAAGGATTTAGACCGCCGCGAGGATTTGTGTGCGACCTATAACCGGATTTTCAATGCGATTCGGCCCCGTGAGTACGATGGCAGTCACATCCGCTTCGAGGGCATGACCCCGGAAATCTCTCTGATGCCGCACCAGAAAAATGCAGTGGCGCACATTCTGTACGGCAACAATACGCTACTGGCCCATTGTGTGGGTGCAGGCAAGACCTTCCAGATGATTGCAGCCGGCATGGAGAGCCGCAGGCTGGGCCTGTCGCAGAAGAATCTCTATGTGGTACCGAATCACCTCACGGAGCAGTGGGGCGCAGATTTCCTGCGGCTCTATCCCAATGCCAATGTGCTGGTGGCAACGAAAAAGGATTTTGAACCCAGTAATCGTAAGCAGTTCTGCTCCCGCATTGCAACCGGCGATTACGATGCCATCGTGATCGGTCATTCGCAGTTTGAGCGTGTGCCGCTCTCCCCAGAACGGCAGAAGGCTATTATCGAGCGTCAGATTGACGATATTACGCTGGCTCTGGCCGATGCCCGGAGTGAGGATAGCCGCAGTTTTACGGTCAAGCAGATGGAAAAAACAAAGAAAACACTGGAAGCAAAGCTGCAAAAGCTGAACGACCAGACGAGAAAGGATGATGTAGTTACATTTGAGGAACTGGGTGTTGACCGTCTGTTTGTGGACGAGTCACATTTCTATAAAAATATGTTCCTCTACACAAAAATGCGGAACATCGCAGGTATCGCCCAGACCGATGCACAGAAATCCAGCGATATGTTTGCAAAGTGCCAGTATCTGGACGAACTGACAGGCGGCAAGGGTGTGACCTTTGCAACCGGAACCCCGGTCAGCAACTCGATGGTGGAGCTGTACACCATTATGCGGTATCTCCAGTATGACACCCTGCAGAAGATGGGGCTGAGCCACTTCGATGATTGGGCAGCATCCTTTGGTGAAACCGTCACGGCAATCGAGCTTTCCCCGGAAGGAACGGGCTACCGTGCGAAAACACGTTTTGCCCGGTTCTTTAATCTGCCGGAGCTGATTTCTCTGTTCAAGGAATCGGCAGATGTACAGACGGCGGATATGCTGAACCTTCCTGTGCCGAAAGCGGAGTACATCAACGAAGTGCTGAAACCGAGCGAGACACAGGAAGAAATGGTGAGTTCCTTTGCAGACCGTGCCGAGGCTGTACGCAACGGTAATGTGAATCCCAGATTCGATAATATGCTCAAGATCACAAACGATGGCAGAAAACTGGCACTCGACCAGCGGCTTATGAATGATATGCTGCCGGATGAGCCGGAAAGCAAGGTCAATCGCTGTGTGGACAATGCGTTCAAGGTCTGGGAAGAATCTTCGGCGGATAAGGGGACGCAGTTGATCTTCTGCGATTTATCGACACCAAAAGCAGATGGCACATTTAACGTGTACGATGATGTGCGGGAGAAACTGGTGGCGAGAGGTGTTCCCCGTGAAGAAGTGGCGTTCATTCACGAGTACAACACCGAAACGAAAAAGGCAGACCTGTTTGCAAAGGTGCGCGCTGGACAGGTGCGTGTTCTGATGGGGTCTACGCCGAAACTTGGCGCGGGAACCAATATTCAGGATCGGCTGATTGCCCTTCATCATCTGGATTGCCCGTGGAAGCCCTCTGACCTGGAACAGCAGGAGGGACGTATTCTCCGGCAGGGAAACCGGAATAAGCAGGTAAAAATTTATCGTTACGTCACCGAAAATACGTTTGATTCGTATATGTGGCAGATTCTGGAAAATAAGCAGAAATTCATCTCCCAGATCATGACTTCCAAATCCCCTGTTCGTGCCTGCGATGATGTGGACGATACCGCGCTGTCTTATGCCGAAATCAAGGCACTGGCAACGGGCAATCCCTACATCAAGGAAAAGATGGACTTGGATATTCAGGTCAGCAAGCTGAAGCTGCTGAAAGCCAATCACACCAGTCAGATTTATAGTCTGGAATCCGATATTGCGCGTCGCTATCCGCGAGAAATCGCTGTGGCACAGGGTCAGATCGAAGCACTGAAAACCGATATGGAAGCGGCAAAACCACTTCTGGCGCAGAATAAAGACCACTTCGCTATGGAGATCAGCGGCAAGGTGTACACCGAACGCAAGGAAGCGGGTGCAGCCATCATTGAGGCTTGCAAGGCTTTGAAAGCGGCTGGTACCGAGGGCAGGATCGGCAGCTACGGTGCGTTTGAACTGCACTCCCGGTTTGACAATTTCGATAAGGTGTTCCGCTTGTCCATCAAGGGCGCATGGAACTATTCGATGGAAGTCGGCAAAGACCCGCAGGGCAACATTCTGCGTGTTACCAATGCGCTGGCAGGCATCGAAAGAGCATTGCCACAGGTGGAACGCAGACTGGAAACCTTGGAACAGCAGTTGGCGCAGGCAAAGGAAGAAGCCAAACGTCCCTTTGCGCAGGAAGCAGAATTGACCGAAAAATCTGCGCGCCTTGCGGAGCTGAACTCTCTGCTCAACATGGATGAAAAGGGCAGTGAGGATGCACTGGGCGTGGACGAGGATGCAGCCGAAACCGAAGTGGCGGATAAGCCGCGCCAGCCTGTGAACTACGCAGGCCGCGTTGCAGAGCGAACTGCGGACAATGTGCGGAAACCCTCTGTGCTGGCACAGCTTCATGCAAAGCAGGCAGAGCGCAGCGCAGAACCGCAGAAATCCCAGAAGCGGAAAAGTCACAATATGGAATTGTAAATAGGATAACCCCGTTAGATCTCTGCAAGGAATCTAACGGGGCATTTTTGAAGGAGGGCATTTGCTGACATTAACACCGATCAACCTGAAAACAGCAAACGCATTTGTGCAGCAATATCACCGCCATCATAAGCCGACGCGAGGGCATAAATTCTCCATCGGCGTATCGGAAAATGGTGCGCTGGTGGGCGTTGCTATCTGCGGCAGGCCCGTAGCGCGGCGGCTGGACGATGGCTATACGCTGGAAGTCAACCGTCTGTGTACAGATGGAACACCGAACGCTTGCAGCATCCTGTACGCGGCGGCATACCGTGCAGCACGGGCCATGGGCTACAACAAAGTGATCACCTACATTCTGGACACGGAGAATGGCAGCTCTCTGAAAGCTGCCGGGTATACCTGTGAGGGGAGGGCCGGAGGATTGGAATGGAACGGCTCAAAAGCACCGAAACAGGCCGACCAATATCCGCGCCAGATGAAAACACGATGGGTCAAGAAAAAGGAGGGTTTGCATGGCAGTTGACCGCAAACAGCAGATGAAAGAAATCACGGAACGGCTGGAGCGGGGTGTAAAGGACATTTTCACATCGGAAATGTATACGACGTACCTGCGCACGATGGCAAAATTCCACAATTACAGCTTCAACAATACGCTGCTGATCGCTATGCAGCGGCCGGAAGCCACACTGGTGGCAGGGTTTAACGCATGGAAGAATAAGTTTAACCGTTACGTCAAAAAAGGCGAAAAGGGCATCCAGATTATCGCTCCGGCTCCCATCAAGGAAGTGGAGGAGCGCGAGAAAATCGACAAGGATACGGGTCTGGCTGTGCTGAACGAAAACGGTGAACCGGAAATGGAACGTGTGGAGTATGTGGTTCCGCATTTCCGCGTGACGACGGTCTTCGATGTTTCGCAGACCGATGGTGAACCGATTCCGTCGTTGGAAGTAAATGAACTGACGGCCAGTGTCAAAGACTATGCGCTGCTGACGGCAGCAATCGAGCAGGTATCACCTGTGCCGATGCGGTTTGATGAAATCGCAGGGGACGCAAAAGGGTATTACAGCGACATTGAAAAAGAAATCTGCATCCAGACGGGTATGGGCGAGAGCCAGACCATCAAGACGATGATCCACGAAGTCGCTCATGCGATGCTGCATAACAGCGATTTCATGAAGCAGAACGGCGAAGAAAAAGACAGGCTCACGAAAGAAACCGAAGCCGAAAGCATCGCATTTACGGTCTGTTCGGCTCTGGGCATTGATACATCCGATTATTCGTTTCCGTATGTGGAAAGCTGGGCCAGCGGCAAGGAGATGAAGGAACTGAAAGACTCGATGGATACGATTCGATTGACCGCAGCCGATTTTCTGGAAAAGCTGGAAACAGCGGTGGCAGAAAGGAGTGCAGAGCGTATGACTGCGATGCAGTACGCGGAAAAGCTGATTGCCGACAAGGAGCAGGGAATAACGATTTTCGATGATGAGCAGCGAAACCTCATCGTGAATTTCGCCTTTAAGCTGGATGACCAGGCTGCAACGGAAGAACTGGTGAACGGTCTGGCGGCTGCACTGGCAGAGGATGACAAAGAAGAATTCAACCGCCTGATGTACGATGCACAGGAGAAAATCGAAAATCTCCCGGATGGGATGATTGGACTTTCCGAAATGCACGACTACGGCTATCTGCACGATGATGTGTTCCCTCTGACGAAAGAGGGAGCACGGGAATGGCATCGGCTGGGTGAGAAGATTTATCCATTGTTCCGTGATGGAACAGCAGGCGATTATGTAAGCCAAGAGGAGATCGAGCAGCACAATGGCATTTTCGGCATTAAGGCAGACGCATGGGATGCGATCCTGCTGGAGCAGCGGGAAGATTATGCAGAGAATGAGTATGCGCGCCCGGATTTTAAGCTGACAGTAATAAATCGTGAACAGGCTCTACGGCTGTATGACGAGGGTAAGCAGATTTATCTCGTCCGCATCAGCCCGTGGCCGATTCTTGTCACGGCACGAGAGGAAATCGAGCGCGGAAGCGATACCTTCCAGATTGCAATAGCAGATTTGGAGCAGGAGCGGAACATGACAGAACAGGAAAATGTGCTGCTGTATGGCAACGAAAAGCAGTTCGGTATTTATCAGATCATAGAGCGTGACCCGGAACATAACTATCGTTTCATGGGGCTAGACTATGTGGAGAAGAAAGGCATGACGGTTTCCCGTGCAGATTATGACCTGATCTATGCCGCAACGCTTACGGACAAGGATACGCTGGATGGCATTTATGAACGGTTCAATATCCAGCGCCCGGCAGACTTTACAGGGCATTCGCTGTCGGTCAGTGATGTGGTGGTACTCAATGATGGCAGTACGGTCAAAGCCTACTATGTGGACAGTATCGGTTTTGCGGAACTGCCGGATTTTTTCAAGGAAAGGAGTATGGATTTGCAGAAAGAGAACCTTTTGAACGAAAAATTGCAGGAAATCGAAATCTTTGATAAGTCTGGTCTTTTCAGCAATGGCCGACTGCGGGATGAAGATGTGCCGGAGGGCTTATATCGCTATGATCTGCGCGGTTCGGACTATGACCCAGGCCAGCCCATTACAGTGGAGAAAACTGTGGTGGTGAACCATGCGGCATCTGTTCTGATGGCCGAAGAACTTGACCTTGGCGCAGAGGGGCGGCTGGAACTTGGCGAGGAAGGACTGAACTTCACAGGCGCAGAGTTGACCGTGCGAGAGTTCATGGAGGAACAGCAGCAGAAAAACAATGCGCTGATCCACGGCGATTCCGACCACATCGCAGTCGAGGGACATCTCGGCACATGGTACGCCATTGATGAAACGGAAATTGGTGGCGAGAAGTTCTTCCTGCTGGAGCATGAGGAACACGGCGATATGGCGGCCTGTGTTGCAGTCAATGAGCAGGGCAAGCTGGTGGCAGAGGATTTGTGGAACGGCTTCGATGAAGATTTTCAGGAGGCCGTGCAGAAATATCTCTCTGAAAAATGGAATATGCCGAAAAAAGAAGATGTGGTATCGGAGATCATTGAAAAGGCTGTGCCTGTGCCGGACAACAGCGCGCAGGACTATTCGGATGTGCCTGTCTACTACGAGCCGTTCAGCTATGCCAAAGAAAGTGACGAGGTGGATTTGTACCGTACATCCTATCGGCTGAACAGCGAGTGCAAGCAGGCAATCCATGAAGCGATTGCGGACAATTATGACGGGATGTACCTTGGCGATGATGCAGTCGCTCAGGTGGTGCGGCAGTACGGCATGGAGCGTGTGGGCTACATCCTGGCGAACACTCTGCACCATAAAAGCTATGATGACCGCTTTTCTCACAGCAATAAGGAATGGGCAGAGCAGGTCAGCACCCCGGAACACGATGCAGACCGCATGACCTTCCGCATAGACTGGGTGGTTGACAGCCACCCGGCTATTCTGGATGGCTTTGTGACGATGTACCGGGATGAACTGGAAGCGCAGAAGAGACAGGAACAGCCTTTTGTAAAACAGTTCTATGTGGTCGAAAATCTGCAAGCCGCGCCTTTGAAAATTGAGCGGTTCGGAAATCTCGATGATGCAATGTCGCAGTATCAGGCACTTCCGAACCATTACATGAAAGCCTTGGGCGTGGAGAAAAATCCTAATCCTCTGCCGGGTTCACTGGATGTTTTGCAGTGCAGGAACGGCATTGACACCATTGTGGAGGACTATAAAACGGTTCCGGGCTGGGATAACCCGTATATCCATAATCATGTTGTCCAGTCGTTGCAGGGAGCCTTAGCTGTGCAGGATGTGGAACTGGCCTACGAATTGCCGAATGCCTATTTTCACATCCAGACCTGTGACGATGGCTTCGACTATACCTTATATAATAAGGACTTCACGGAACGGGATGGCGGCATCCTTGAAACGGACGGAGATAAGCCTGTGCAGGAGGCTATGACGGAGCTGCTGGCAGAGTTCGGCTGCGATGCGGCACAGGGCAGGATCATGGACGCGGCAGAACTGCGGGAACAGGCCGATATGGTGGCAGAGCAGCAGGCAGAGGTTTTGAAAGAAAAACTCGCCGCAGAAAGACCTGTGCCGGAAGAAACGCTCAGCTTTTATGTTGCGGAGTGTTTGGAGTTTACGTTTGCGGGAGAGTTCCACGACCATCTGACAATGGAAGAAGCCTTGGAAGCCTACGACAAGATTCCGTCCGAACGGATGAATGCTGACAAGTGCATTGGATTCTGCATCGAGGAAGATGGCGGCTTTGTTGGAATGTATGAGCTGGTCGTGAACGATAAAGTGCAGCGCGAGAACATCAACTCCATCAATTATTTCAGGGATGATAAGTTGGTGCAGCAGGCGATCTCCGATATGGAAAAGCTGATGGCGGCACGACAACAGAGTAAGGAGCAGGAACGCGGCAGTACGAAAAAGTCTGTTCTGGATGCCCTGCGCAGTCTGAAAGCCAAGAAGCAGGAGCAGCCTGCACAGGAACAGGATAAGCCGAAGAAAGCGAAAAAGAAAGGGATGGAGTTATGAGCAATGTACGCTTTGATGAACTGGAATTGATGCTGATGGCGATGTTTGAGCAGCCGACACTCAAAGATACGATTCAGGTGTTGACGGAGATCCAGCCGCTTGTGGCAGAGGATGCAGAGATGGCTGCGCTTGTCCAGCAGACGATCCCGAAGATGCAGCAGTTGAACGAGCAGCAGTTCAAGGGGCTGGAGCTGGAATGGCATAGGCCGGAGGATGATGCAGGAAAATGAGTTCAGATATATTTGTGATTTACCAGATCGACAATTCCGAGAAAAATCGTGAGTATCGCTGCCGCAGCTACGAATACCAGATTCAGCATGGCTTTATGATAACCGCAGACAATTATGGTACGGGCTATTCTGGTACGGCTACGCGAGGAATGGGCGCGGAAGCGATTCGTAAAAAGATGGAAAGCATTAACCCGGACAAATTCAAAATTAGAAAATTTGGGGTCAGTGATGTAATCGGATTGACTGAGGCAGGTAAAACCTCTTTTTTCTATGTTGATAAGGATAGGCTGGTGAGATTCAACGGCTTTTTCCCAAAGCCCCAGAGTGGCACATACCTGATTCTTGATGAGGGCGGCTATCAGGTGGCAGGACAAAAAGGCACATGGATGGTATCGGATGAAGTAGAGGTCGATGGTCAGCGGTTTGTTCAGATGAGAAGTGAACAAACGAAGAATCCACCGCCGAGCATTATTCTTCACGAGAGTGGAGCCTTTGTGACGCAGACAGTTTTAGGTTTCGATGGAGAAGCTACCAGAAAGATGTGCGCTTTCTTGCAAGACCCAAAGCCTGACCTGCTGCACCACCAGAAGTTCTTTGAAAACGGCACAGCGGAACGTGCCAAAGAATCCGGCACAGAGCAAAATTACAATATGATAGATGGCTGCGTCAATAATGTGCCGAAAAAGCCCCGGCGCATTGGTGGCAGGTGG
>OMCP01000324.1_pt1 | contig 17076 bp, 7 predicted proteins | sample 1646051 | NCBI WGS metagenome assembly OMCP01 (sample SAMEA103958146, study PRJEB25191) | human gut metagenome
ACCTGATGATGCTTCTCTGCGCACTCACCGCCCTGGTGAGTTGCGACGAGAGTGGTGACAAGATATATCTGGATGGCTTCAAGGCATCCAGTCTGATGGCATCGGCCAGCGATGTGGTGCTGTCTGTAGACAATACGAAGGACATTGTGCTCTCGATGGCTTGGCAGAATCCTACCTTGCTTTCGAGCGACGAGACCAAGCCTGCGGGCAACGGTGTGTTGAAAACCTATCTGCAGGCATCACCTTCTGAGAGCTTTGCTACGGTAAAGGAGTATTCCGTAACCGATCTCTCCAAGGCTTTCACCGGTGCCGATCTCAACACCCTTGCCAAGGACCTGGGAACGACTCCGGGGCAGAGTACGCCTCTCTATTTCCGCATCAAGAGTCAGATGGGCAACAATCTCGATGCTGCTTACAGCAATGTGTGTCAGGTGAACGTTACACCTTATATTATACACATGGACAAGATGACCATCTTGAATGAGAATAAGGACAAGGTGCTGACCTATCTCTATTCTCCAAACGAGGATGGTATCTATACGGGTTATATGAATGCTTCTTCATGGAGCCACTTCTGGGGTAAGGAGAATGATGGAACCGTTTGGGGTAACGTAGGACAGGATGGCCATGTATATGAAATGGATAATACGGAGTCGGCATGGAACTTCTGGTTCCCTGGTCAGACAGGTATTTATTATACGGTGGTAGATACAAAGGCTAAGGAAATCAAGCCAACCTACATCAAGGCGATGCAGTTGAATGGTGAGGACATGACCTATGATGCGCCTAACTATGCCTGGACAAAGGTGATTACAACTACAGCAGATAATACACCAATCAGTATTGTTGCTACTGGTGCTGAGTACAGCAAGGCTACAGCTACTGACGATGCTGCAGCCGTAGTCAAGACAATGAACTATACGCTTGCCGATGGCAAGATGACAGCTGCCGCAGCTGCTGGCAGCGCGAACATCCCCAAGGCGGGTACTTATACCGTTACCGTGAAGGTGGGCGAGAACAGCGACCTGACTTACTCTATCGAATCAGGCAACCAGACAGCACCAGAGCCTGAGGCAAGCAATACCCTCTGCATATTCAGCAAGGACGGTAAAACCCTTCTTGCCGTGATGAACAAGGTGAGCGATGGTATTTATACCTGCAAGTACAAACCAACTGCCTGGGAGAACTTCCGCTTCATCTACGTAGGCGAGAACAAGGACGACAAGCAGACCTGGTATGGTGCCGATGGCGAGCAGTTTAAATTGACTTCAGCTGATGGCGCTTGGGATATCTGGTTTGGCGATGCGAATGGCGAAACTGAGTTTACGGTTACAGCCGATCTCAACACCATGACATGGAAGTATGAATAGCTTAATGAATATTTCGTGCAAACGATTGCACGGAATATTCATCATGAGTAAGTTTCCTTATTGGAAAAGAATCATTTATTTGATTATCTTTGCATTATAATAATAACTTAAAGGCAGAATAACAATGAAAAATATTATAGGAAAAGCCATGTTGCTGGCTACAGCGCTCTTGTTCTCTATCACGGGCACGAGTTGCAGCAATGATGATAATACCACTCCCGAAAAGGAGAAGACATACGAAATGGGTGGCTTTGCCAAGGGTGCAGATGTAAGTTGGATTACAGAGATGGAGCAGAATGGAAAGAAGTTCTATAACGCCAATGGTAAGGCTACAGAGTGCATGGCGCTTCTCCGCGACCTCGGCATGAACTCCATCCGCCTTCGTGTATGGGTAAATCCTAAGGATGGATGGAACGGAAAGAATGATGTGGTGGCAAAGGCATGGAGAGCTCAGCAGCTCGGTATGCGTCTGATGATAGACTTCCACTACTCTGATACTTGGGCAGACCCTGGAAAGCAGGGCGTTCCTGCTGCCTGGAAAAACTATGACTTCAATCAGATGAAGCAGGCGGTTGCCGATCATACCAAGGATGTTTTGAATGCCTTGAAGGATAGAGGCGTCAACGTAGAGTGGGTGCAGGTAGGTAACGAGACCACCGACGGCATGCTCTGGAATGATGCGGATGGCGATGCTGCCCTGAAGGTAACAGGCCGTGCCTCTAAAAACATGGCAAACTTTGCCGCTTACATCAATGCCGGTTATAATGCTGTCAAGGCGGTTTATCCGGAGGCAAAGGTGATTGTGCATCTCGACAAGGGAAACAATCTGGGTCAATATACCTGGATGTTTGATGGTTTGAAGCAGAAGGGAGCCAAGTGGGATGTCATCGGTATGTCGCTCTATCCAGATTGGATTACCGACCAGACCTGGGAGCAGGTATCTGATGCTTGTCTCAGCAACATCAAGACCCTTTCCGACAGATACGACTGTGATGTCATCATCTCAGAGATTGGTATGGTATGGAATTCAGAGAATGCCGCCCCATTCCTCAAGAAGATGGTGGATGGCTGCAAGACCATCTCTACCTGCCAAGGCGTGTTCTACTGGGAGCCTGAGTGCAACAGCGCCTGGAACGGCTACGACAAGGGAGCCTTCGACAACAGCGGCAAGCCAACCACTGCACTCGATGCTTTCAAGTAATCGGGTAAGTTGGCTATCTTCGCTTCTTTTTTGGAGCGATAGGAGCGAATTTTAAAATAGAAAAATGTACTAACTTATAAGAAAAAAATATGATCAAGCGAAGCATTACTTTCGTGTCTCTCGCCCTGATGCTTTCTACCATTTGTCAGGCACAGAGTAGAAAAGTCATTAATTTGCCGTCGTGGGATTTCTCCCGCGATGGCAAAGCATGGTCTCAGGTAGCCGTGCCTCACGATTGGGCTATCGCGGGTCCTTTCGATAAGAAATGGGACCTGCAGATGGTGGCTATCGAGCAGAATGGCGAAAAGGAGAAAACCGAGAAGTCGGGACGCTCTGGAGCTCTCCCTTGGATTGGAGAGGGTATGTATAAGATGAATCTTCAGTTGCCGAAGGGCTACAAGCGTGCCGTCCTCGTATTTGATGGTGCGATGAGTCAGCCGGTGGTGAGCGTGAATGGCAAGGAGGCTGGCAGATGGGCTTACGGCTACAATGCCTTCCGCATCGACATCACACCTTACGTGCAGTTTGGCGGAAAGAAGAATCTCGTAGAGGTTCATCTCAACAATGTAGAGGAGAGCAGCCGATGGTATCCGGGAGGCGGCCTTTACCGTCCGGTTTCCGTAGAACTCTATGGCAACGAAAACTTCTCTACCTGGGATACCTTCGTCCGTACCCTGAAGGCTGATAAGCAGGAAGCTGAAGTAGAAGTAAATGCGCTGCTGGAAGGAAAGACTGGTAAGTCGGGCAAGACCGTCATAGCCCTGTTGGATGAGGCTGGCAAGAAGGTTGCCGAGCAGACCGTCACAGGTGCCAATCCTGAAATCAAGACTACTCTGAAGGTGGCGAATCCTCAGCTCTGGTCTCCGGAATCTCCTTACCTCTATCAGGTAAAACTTACCCGATATGAAGGAAAAAAGGTGGCTGATGTCCAGACCCTGAAGACCGGTATCCGTACCATTGCCGTATCCAAGGATTATGGTTTCCAGCTCAATGGCGTTACCCGCAAACTGAAGGGTGTCTGTCTGCACCACGACCTCGGTCCGTTGGGTGCAGCAGAAAACAAGGCAGCTCTCATCCGTCAGATCAAGATGATGAAGCAGATGGGTTGCGATGCTATCCGTACTGCCCACAACATGCCTTCTACCATGCAGATGGAACTCTGCGATTCCCTCGGTATGATGGTCATGGCAGAGAGTTTCGATATGTGGATTTATCCTAAATGCAAGAACGGCTATGCCAAGTTCTTCAAGGAGTGGAGCGATAAGGATATCACCAATCTGGTAAAGCACCACCGCAATCATCCTAGCATCATCATGTGGAGTATCGGCAACGAGATTCCAGAACAGTGGAGCAAGGAGGGTGTGCAGATTGCCAAGCGTCTGCAGGATATCTGTCATCAGTACGACCCATCTCGCCCTGTAACCCAGGGTATGGATAAGGCTGAGGATGCCCTGAAGAGTGGATTTGCCCAGGTGATGGACGTTCCGGGCTTCAACTATCGCGTACATAAATATTATAAGAATATTGAGCAGTTGCCCCAGGGCTTCCTCCTCGGTTCAGAAACCGCCTCTACGGTCAGCTCCCGTGGCGTATACAAGTTCCCGGTAGTGGTAAGTGATAAGGCTACCTATCCTGATGGTCAGTGCTCAAGCTATGATACCGAATACTGTTCCTGGAGCAATCTTCCGGATGATGACTGGAAGATGCAGGATGACTACAGTTGGGTAATCGGTGAGTTTGTATGGACCGGTTACGACTATCTGGGCGAGCCGACTCCTTACGATACCTACTGGCCAAGCCGCAGCAGTTACTTCGGCATCTGCGACCTTGCCGGACTTCCAAAGGACCGCTACTATATGTATCGTGCCCGCTGGAACGAGCAGCAGCATACTACCCATCTTCTTCCTCACTGGAACTGGAAGGGCAGAGAGGGCGAAGTGACTCCTGTATACTGCTATACCGATGGTGTGGAAGGCGAACTCTTCGTCAACGGCAAGAGCCAGGGCAGAGTTCGCAAGGACAAGTCAAGCCGGTTGGATCGCTACCGTCTGCGCTGGAACAATGTGAAGTATGAACCGGGTGAGATTCGCGTGGTTACCTACAACCAGTATGGCGATAAGGTTGGCGAGGACGTGAAGCGAACTGCCGGCGAGCCTGCACAGATGAAGTTCAGCGTAGAAACACCTGATCATGAGCCTATTGCCTGCATGGTAGAAGGCTGTACCGATGAGCACAATGTGCTGCTGAATGCCGATGGCAACGACCTTGCCTTCATCACCGTGAGTCTGCAGGATAAGGACGGCAATGAATGTCCGCTTGCCGATGACGAACTGACCTTCGAGGTGAGTGGTGCCGGCACTTTCAAGGCAGCCTGCAACGGCGATGCCACATCGCTCGAACCGTTCACCCAGCCACAGATGAAACTCTTCTCTGGCAAACTCGTTGTCATCGTACAGAGCAGCAAGCAGAAGGGCGACATCATCCTGAAGGTAAAAGACAGCAAGCGAAATATCGAAAAGTCGATTACGCTCCAGGCAATATAAGAAGACTGAGACAGATTTCAGTTGGTTATAAAGTATATAGTTTATATCGGATCCTCTGGGAATAGCAGCGGCTATTTTTCCCAGGGGATTCTTTTTTTATGAATTTTCTCCGATATTTTTTGGCGTTATCATGAATAATGTGTAAATTTGCACACATGAAAAAGTCAACAGAACCTATATACCGCATCAGCATGGCAGTTGCTATGCTCTTTATTTCGCTCGCCATCCATGCGCAGCGTTTCGTCAACACCTCCCTTGAAGGTGCTCAGACAGTTTGTGCCATTACCCAGGACAGTGATGGAATGATATGGCTCGGAACCGACAACGGTCTTTACAGCTATGATGGTTATCATGGCTACCGCCATTTTCAGGAACATACATTCTGCAATACGCGTGTCAATGCGCTCGGTTTCGAGGGCAGAATGCTCTATCTGGCTACTGGCAACGGCATCCTGAAATTCGATACGCAATCTTATCAATATGCCGAAACACCAGCCATGAAGGCTTTTGCCGATAAGGCGAAGCGCAAGCAGCTGAAGGAACTCCGTGTGCTCGATATCAAGGGCGGTAAGACTGACTTCGGTGGCGATGTCTATGCCTTGCTCTCTACTCCGCGTGGCTTGCTCGTAGGTTCGCTCGCTGGTCTGCATCTCGGCAGCAGACTGATTCCGCTCCGTGCCGGAGAACAGCCGCTGGTCAATGCGCTCGCCTATGATGCCAAGCGCCGATGCTACTGGATTGGTACCGAGGGCGCTCTCTATTGTGCCGATCTGCAACTCAGGAACTTCTCACAGATTCCAGCTCTGAACGGCAATTCCATCAAATGTCTTTCTACAGATGCTGCCGGCAATCTCTATATCGGAACAGATAACGGACTCTATCAGATGGCACTCTCCAATGCCATCACCCATTATATCCACGATTCCCGCGATGATACTTCTATTCCTAACAACATCGTCTGGGCTTGCTTTGTAGATAAATGGCAGAATGTATGGGTGGGTACTGACAATGGACTCTCCCGTCTCACTACCCATACTTATTACCGCTATGTATCGCTCGATAAGATTACGATGTCGGGTGAGGGCAACTGTCTCCATGCCATGCTCCAGACCCGTAACGGCGAATGGTGGATGGGCGGTACCAACGGTCTGATTCATTTCACCCAGAATGCTGAAGGCTATCAGAATGTGGCATGGTACAAGCAGAACAGCTCTGCCTTCCCGCTGAGTCATAACCGTGTACGCAAGATTTATGAAGACCATGACGGCGATGTATGGATCTGCACCGACCATGGCATCAACTTCTATGACCGCAGTTCCCGTCAGATGCGCAACTTCATCGTCTACGATAAGAGTGGCAAGTATTCTACTGCCTGGGCTTACGATATTCTCCAGGACAAGAAGGGCAGAATATGGATGGGTTCTTATCAGGGCGGTGTCTTCGTGATGGATAAGGCGGCTCTTCTGAGCGGCAAGACCATAGCCGACTGTCATTACTCGGACAAGGGAAAGAATGCGCTCTCTGGTCTGCATGTAGGTCAGATGGTGATGGATGGAAAGGGTAGGATTTGGGTTTCTACCTATACCCGTCTCGACTGCATCAATCCGAACGATATGAAGGTGGTGCAGGTAGCTAACTCAGATGTTGTCAACTATCTGATGGCAGACAGCAAGGGCAATATCTGGATGGGTGACAACAATTCGGTAACCTGTTATTATGCAGCCGGTTCTGTGCTGGGTAACAGCTTTTCTTCCAAGACATGGCAGATTGGTGGCAAGGTAAGTACCATGTGCGATGTGGAAGGCAAGATATGGGTGGTATCGGGCAATGAATGCTGCGTAATCAATTCTGAGGGCGAGAGCCAGCGCTTCATGATTCCTTCTGTTGTGCCGCTCAACATCTGTTACAGCAGACAGACTCATGAGGTAATGATGGGCGGCAATGACGGCTATGTAGCAATCAGTTCCGATGTAGCACAGAAGCCTAAGCAGTTTGCCCGCTTGATGCTGGCTGGAATCATCGTAAACGGACAGGCTTGTGAGGATCGTGGAGAAATCCTGAAACTGAAGAGTGATGAGAACAACTTCACCCTGCAGCTCACCGACCTTCCTTTTGCTGATCATCCTTCAGCCGTTTATGCTTACAAACTCGAAGGCAGCGACCACGACTGGCATTATCTGAACTCCGGCAATATTGATATCACCTACAATGGTTTGTCTTATGGCGATTATCATCTTACGGTTCATGCCGTGGATGGTGAAGGCAAGATAGCTGCCGAGGTTTATTCGCTCGACATCTCCGTCCTGCCGCCTTGGTATCTCTCCTTCTGGTGCAAGCTCTTCTATATCACGGCACTCATCGTGTTTGTGGCATGGCTGGTAAGCTGGTATTTTCTGCGCAAGGAACTGGCTGATGCCCAGAAGCAGAAGGCTGAGGTGTTGGAGCAGGTACAGATGCGTATTGACTTCTTCAACCGTCTGACGGAAGATTTGAAGGCTGCCGTAGCTCATCATTCATTTGATGAGGTGACAGCTCTGATGGTCCGCTACCTGAATGTGAAGAAACCTGAGGTGTCATCTTCTGTTGCCACTGGGTTATCCGCTTCGCCTGTATCTGAGCCTGAGTCATCATCCTCAGAACCAGTTTCTGCACGCTCTGAATCTTCTGAAGAGGAAAAGAAGGAAGTAGATGTCAGCGAGTTGGATGTGTCAGACAAGCGTCTGCTCGAAGAGATCAATGAGGCGATAGAGAAGCACATGATTGATTCCGACTTCAACGTTTCGATGTTGCAGGATGTGATAGGCATAGGTGGCAAACAGCTGTATCGCAAGACGAAGGCGATAACGGGCCGTACGCCTGTAGAGTATATCCGTGAGATGCGTATGAGCCGTGCTGCCGAGCTCCTGAGCCAGGGCAAGTTCAGTGTTTCCGAGGTGATGTATACCGTTGGTTTTTCCAACAGCAGTTATTTCTCCAAATGCTTCTCCAAGGAGTATGGCATGACTCCTACGGAATATATGAAGGTGAAGAGGTAAATAAATGATGTGCTTCCGTTTGCCTATGGATATAGCTGTGTGGGGTTAAGAATATGACAGCATTGGGTTACGGATACGACTCCGTAGGCTAATGGAGACGTATCCTTCGGCTTGTCGAGATATCTGTGTCAGCTGACTGAGCTACTTGCGACAGCTGATAAAATACGTTCCGATGCAGTAAAAAATGCGTCCCGATGTAGCATTTGCTACGTCCCGACGCAGCAAAAGATACGTCCCGACGTAGTATCAGATACGTCGGGACGTAATTTCAGCTTTATGAAAACGAGTGCATAGAAACAAAAAAAGTGTGTATTGAACTTGTTTTTGCAAACTGTAATCGGATGTGACAAAAAATCGACAATTAACTAAATTTATGAGCAAATATGCTAAAAAATATAGATATTTCATATCAAACATTTAAATTTTAAGCGATAATCTTGGGCAAATAAGAAAATATTCGTAATTTTGCACCAATTTAAGTTAAATAGGTATTTCCATGCGTGCATATTAGTGAAAGAATGTATAAATGGAGGGGCGAAGTGTCACCCTGAGTGCTTTCGGCTTTTACCAAACGAGAAAAAAATGAGAAAAAAATTATAATTATTAATTAATAAACTTGAAACAAACAAGGATGAGAAGATTAACTCTTTTACTTGTCTCACTTGTATTGTTGTCTATCCAATCAGTCTTGGCGCAGAGTTTCAGCGTCAAGGGTACAGTCGTGTCTGCTGAAGACAACGAACCGATGATTGGTGTGACCATTATGCAAGAGGGAACATCAAATGGGGTAGTGACCGATATTGACGGTAACTATACCATCGAAATTAAGGGTGCTTCGAAGGCTACGCTTGTCTACTCTTATGTGGGTTGCGTTACGCAGAAGCACGTTGTGAAAGCGCAGACAAATACGCTCAACATCACCCTTGCTTCGGATTCCAAGATGATGGATGAAGTGGTTGTGGTGGCGTATGGCGTGAGAAAGAAGGGAACCATTGCGGGTTCCGTGTCTGCCGTAAAGTCTGAAAAGATAGAAAATGTGCCGGCGGCAAGCTTCGACCAAGCTTTGCAGGGACAGAGTACTGGTTTGCAGGTCATCTCTTCTTCGGGTGAACCTAGCAAGGCGGCTACCTTCCAAATCCGTGGTACCAACTCTATCAACTCCGGAAAGTCGCCACTCTTTATCCTCGACGGCGTGCCAATCTCAAGTTCTGATTTCAATACTTTGAGTCCTAACGACATCGAAAGTATCTCTGTATTGAAAGATGCCTCTTCTACCTCTATCTATGGTGCACGTGCTGCCAATGGTGTGGTTGTCATCACTTCCAAGCGAGGCTTGTCAATGGACAAGGCGAAGATTACGCTCCGTGCACAGTATGGTTTCTCTGAGTTGGCACAGACCAACTGGAAGATGATGAATACCGACGAGCGTATCCAGTTTGAGAAAGAAGTAGGTCTGGATACAGGTAAGGATTACAATCTCCTTTCAAGAGTAAACGTAAACTGGCTGGACGAGGTGTTCAACGACCGCGCTCCGCTGCAGAGCTACGAACTCTCTATCAATCGTGCTACCGACCGCTTGAACTACTATGTTTCTGGTGGTTTCTACGATCAGGACGGTATCGCACAGAATTCAACCTTCCGCCGTTACAACATCCGCACCAATGCAGATGTAAAGGCTAGCAAGTGGTTGAAGGTAGGTACCAACACCATGGCTGCCTATGAGGAGGCTCAGCAGGCTGACGACGGTAGCTATACTACCGTTACTCCTATCTCTGCATGCCGATTCATGCTGCCTTACTGGAATCCATACGCAAAGGATGGCAGTCTGGCTTCACTTTCAGCAGGCAACTGGGCTGGAACCAGCGAGAACCCTATCGTTTACATGGGCTTGAATCCTATCAAGAACAAGAAATATAAGGTGCTCTCTACCATGTATGCTGAAATCTATCCGATAGAGAATCTGACTATCCGTACTCAGTTTGGTGCCGATTTCACCCATTCTACAGCATTCCTCCAGTCGTTCCCAAGTCTCTCTCCAAATCACGGACAGGGTACTGCGGCACGCCAGAGCAGCGATGCCATCAACCTGACAGAGACTACTACGGCTAACTACCGTTTCACTCTGAACGATATCCATTCGTTCAACGTGATGCTGGGTCAGGAGGCTGTCAATTTCCACTCAGATGGTTTCCAGGTATATTCCAAGGGTCAGACCAGCGATCTCCTGACCAACGTATCATCAGGTACACGTGCCAGCCGCTGGGCAGATTCATCTTCTGATTATTCTTATCTGTCATTCTTCATGCGTGGCGAGTATAACTATAAGGAGCTCTACTATGCCGATTTCTCTCTGCGTACTGATGCTTCTTCACGTTTCGGTAAGGATCATCGCTGGGGTACATTCTGGTCGCTCGGTTTCATGTATAACGTGAAGTCAACCGACTGGCTGAAGGATATGAAGTGGCTCAGCACAGCCCAGATTGCCGTAAGTACCGGTACATCGGGTAACTCTGAGATTCCTAACTATTATCACCTGGCTCTGGTATCGGGTGGTGCCAACTACGATAATACTGCCGGTTTCTCTCCATCACAGAGTGGTAACGAGGAATTGGGTTGGGAGTCAACATGGGCAAACAACTTCGCCCTCCGTTTGGGCTTCCTCGACAGAATCAACTTCAGCTTCGAGGCTTACTACAAGCGTACCTCTAATATGCTGATGCGCGTTCCTGAGTCTTATACCGTAACCGGCGAGGGCTATCGCTGGAAGAACGTAGGTGTGATGGCTAACAAGGGTATCGAGCTGAGTGCTGACGGTGATGTAATCCGCACACGCGACTTCACCTGGAATGTAAGTGCCAACGTATCTTACAACCAGAACCGATTGAAGGAACTCTATAACGGTGTAACCGAGTATGTAAACTCAACCACCGGTTTGAAGTATGTGGTAGGTCACTCAGTAAGCGAGTTCTTCCTGAACCGTTATGCCGGTGTGAACCCAGCGAATGGTGAGCAGCTCTGGTATGACAAGAACGGCAACGTGACCAACGAGTTCCGTGAGAGCGACAAGGTGATGACAGGCAAGACCTATGATGCACCTTGGATGGGCGGTTTCGGTACAAGCTTCCGTTGGAAGGGCTTGCAGCTTTCTGCCCAGTTCAGCTGGATTGGTACACGCTACGTGATTAACAACGACCGTTACTTCGAGGAGAGCGGTGTAACCTTCGGTACTGCTTACAACCAGTCAAACCGTCTGTTGTACGACCGTTGGAAGCAGCCAGGCGATATTACCGATATCCCACGTTGGGGCGAGGTAACCCAGCTCGACGATCGCTTCTTGGAGAATGCATCGTTCCTCCGTCTGAAGAATCTCAGTCTGTCCTATTCATTGCCACAGAGTCTGTTGCGCAAGACCAACTTCTTCTCTATGGTCAGAATCTATGGTCAGGCACAGAACCTCTTCACCGTAACCGGTTTCAACGGTCTGGATCCTGAGGTTTCATCCAATATTTACCAGGCACAGTATCCGGCATCACGCCAGTTTACTCTGGGTGTTGAATTGCAATTCTAACCAAGAAAGGAGAAAAAAATGAATATCAAAAATATAAAGACATACATCCTGTCGGGAATCCTAGCCCTCTCGATGTCTTCCTGTCTTGATAAGTATCCTGAGGATTCTATCTGCATGGACCAGGCTATCAACACGGTGGACGACATGGACAAGCTGGTGTACGGTATCTACGACAGTTTCAAGAGCAGCGCCCTCTATTCGGGCAATCTGACAATCCTGCCAGATCTGCAGGCAGACTTCGTGTACTGCGTGAAGGGCTACTCTAATGCCTATGGCGATATCTACCGTTGGAAAGATATCAAGGCTACCAACACCGACATTGAGGCGGTATATGCCGACCTTTATGATGTGATCAACCGATGTAATTTCCTGCTCGATAATGTTGAAAAGGTAAAGGCTGCAACCAATGATGATAAGCAGCTTGATAAGTTGGAGCAGTATGAGGGCGAGGCTTACTTCGCCCGTGCCCTGGCTTACTCAGAACTGATCAAGTGTTTCTGCAAGGCTTATGACAGCGATGAGCAGGCTGCGAAGGAACTTGGCGTTGTACTCACAGAGCACTATTACGGCAATGAGCCACAGAAGAGAGCCAGTCTGAAGGAATCATACGAATTCGTATTGAGAGACCTTGACAAGGCTGCTGAGTATCTGAAGGTAGACGAAGACTTCACAGGAAGTCTCTACAACGAGATTTACTTCAACGAGTATACCTGTCATGCCTTGCGTGCGCGCGTATCCTTATATATGCATAAGTATGATGATGCCATCAAGTATGCATCTAAGGTAATCAGCAGTAAGTATTATACGTTGGAGAAGGCTTCTTCCAACACCTATTCAAACCAGGTGAACGATTATAAGTATATCTGGACCTATGGTGATTCGCGTGAGGCTATCTGGAAGGTAGGCTTCACTGTGAACAGCTATGGCGGTGCACTGGGTACCATCTTCGATAACTACAACTTCGTAACTTATCGCCCTGACTATGTGCCTGAGACATGGGTCATCAACTCATTCGACAGCAATGACCTCCGTGCTGCAGCCATCTTCACAACCCGTGTAACAGGTTATGAGCACGGTTTGCAGTGGCCTTTGCTGAGCAAGTATTTCGGCGATGCAGAATTCCGGAACAACAATATCCTGCATGTTCATCAGCCAATGGTATTCCGTCTGTCAGAGCAGTATCTGATACGTGCAGAGGCTTACGCCATGAAGGAGGAATATGGTAAGGCAGGTAAGGACATCTCTACCTTGCGTACAGCCCGCTACTCTTCATATGGTGGAAACACCTCGATGAGCGAGAGCAACGCCATGAAGATAATCGAGGCAGAGCGCGTGAAGGAACTCTATATGGAAGGCTTCCGTCTGAACGACCTCAAGCGCTGGCACAAGGGATTTGAGCGTAAGGCTGCCGACCAGCCTGCTGCCAACTTCGTGCAGAGCAGTCTGAAGGTTGAAAAGGATGACCCTCTCTTTGTCTGGCCAATTCCTCAGCATGAGCTTGAGGCACCAGGTTCTGAGATTCAGCCTAATGAAAGTAACAAATAAAATAAGGAGACGATCATGAAGAAAATAATGATGGGATGTTTGGCAGCCGTAGCTGCACTCATCGCTCTTGTGAGTTGTTCACAGGATTATACCACTTATGCTGGTCCAAGTCATATCATGTTCTCTGATACGCTCTATCAGTATGCAGTACAGGAAAGCAATGAGGTTTTCAATGTGCCTGTATCTGCAACCGAAAAAGCTGACTACGACCGCACCTTCGGCGTGGAGGTAGTAGACAAGCAGAGCAATGCCATCGAGGGTAAGCATTACCGCATCCTCAACAACACCGTTACAATCAAGGCGGGCGAGATGGTAGGAAATGTGAAGGTTCAGGGTATCTATGATAACATCGGCAAGACCGATTCGCTCGGCTTCACCCTGAAACTGGTGATTCCGGAGAAGTATAACTGGACAGATCTCTATAAGGACTATACCCACGTGGTAATGCAGAAGTATTGTCCTTTCGATATCCACAACTTCTCAGGCTGGTGTAAGGTAACATCTACTTTCTACAGCCAGTATCTGAACAACGTAACTGACCGTCTGATCAAGACAGAGGTGGTGGAAGGCGAGGAGAATACCATTCTCCTGAAGGATGTTTACTATAAGGGCTACAACTTGAAGTTGAAGTTCAACACCAAGAACATTCTTGAGCCAAAGGTAGAGATGGACGACCAGATAGCCGGTGAAACCGGCGAGGCGTTCGGTACCATCTATGGAGACGGCAAGCTGCGCATCAGTCAGCCTTCTCTCTATACCTCTTATTATAGTACCAATGAGGACTTTGTATTGCAGTATGTTGTTATGAGTGTAAACAACAAAGATGGTTCATTATTCGGTAATGTAGGTACCTTTATCACCGTATTTAAATGGATCAGCGATGCAGAGGCAGAGAAATTGAAAGAACAAGGATATTAATCGTAGAATAAAAAGAAAATGAAAACATTGATTTCAAAATATTGGCTCGTATTGATGGCGCTGGTATCAGTGACTCTGTTCACAGCTTGTTCCAGCGATGACGACGATGCCGTAACTCCTGTGTTCCCACAGGTACAGACTATCGCCGGTGAAGCTGGCGCTGAGTTGGACTTCACCTTCGATGCCAACGAGAGCTGGAGCCTTTCTTCAGACAAGATCTGGTGTAAACTGGTGCAGGGCGAGAAAGCAGACGCCTTCGTACTCAATGGTACTGCAGGCAAGCAGACCATCAAGGTTAAGATTACTGCTGATGATGCCAGCAAGGATATGAGCGTTGCTCAGCTCTTCCTGAATATGGGTGGTCAGAAGGTTGCCATCGCTGAGGTTAAACGTTCGGCTGCCGGCTATAAGTTGCAGGTATTCGATGCGGCTGGCAATGATATCACCGAGACAGGTATCACTGTAGGTTACAATGTATACACCAAGTTTACCGTAAAGTCAAACTACCGTTTTGCTGTTACCAATACTCCAGCTTGGGTAGACTTGGAAGGCGGTTTCCTGGTAGGTACACCTAACGAGGCTGTTGTTGGCGGTGTTTCCTTCAAGGAGAATCAGGGCGTAAGTGCTAAGTATGCCATCGCTAAGGACGGCAACTACACCATCACCTTCACTTCTGAGGATGGCAAGGCTGCTACAACCATACCTGTTATCTATAATGGTATGACTACCAGCACCATGGATGTTACTTATCCAACCTCTACACAGTGGGCAGTATGGAATGTATCTCTCGATGGTAAGGTGTTCACTCAGAATGGTTCTAGCCTGACTGGTGGTGATACCAACGATTTTACCTTCTACAACTTTGTTCCTTTCAAGCTCAATACGCTTAATGATGAATATCAGCTAGTAGTCTTCGAAAGTAAAGAGAACGGTCTGTTCGAGGATACATCTGGTGCTGTGAAACTGAAGGGTGAAAAGGGTGACGTTAAGCTCACTATTGAGCCTTTGAGCAACGGAAGCCGTGAGTTCCTGGTTTATGCATTGCCACAGAGCGTTTACGCAAATTTTGAGAACGGTCTCGATGAGATGCTTGAGAACGACTTCACAAGCGTGAAGAGCGATTACGACCGCTACTTCCTGATGGATGTTGTACAGAAGGAGGCCAACTCTTCTGCTGATGATCAGTCTGCAGCACCGACAATCTTGAAGATGAACTACTTGCCAGTAGAGTGCAAGAAGGATAAATCAATGTATGGTTCTGTCATATCAGAAGTATTTGGCTACAATGGTGACGAAATATATGTCGCTCAGTCAGAAGTAGGAAGCTCTCTTACAGTTAATCCTAATATCAAGGATTGGGATCCTACCACTATGATGGATACAGGCTATCTTACAGTTATGGATAGCTACGGAAATGATGTTTATGCAGAGCCTAATATGGATACGAATAATAACTGGGTATTCTCCGTAAAGGTTCCTGCTGCTACTCCGATATTTATGGTATTCGAGGACAACGGAACTCCTGTAAAGGTTCTTGTTGTTGAATCTCCTGGTGAGGGAATGAGTAAGAAACATACTTCTATCAGAAAAATTAGAAAGTAATGAACAGAATGAAAATATTTTCAAAGGCACTCTTGTTGCTCTTGGTCTCTCTCCTGACCTTTGCAGCAACAAGTTGCTCGGATGATGAAACCGGAGGCTGGGACGGCACATACGGATATGTGCAGTTCAAGCTCAGCAAGAAGGTTTCTTCAAGAGCTACCCGTGCTGCTGCCCTTGACAAACTTGAGAAACTGGATGATGCCAAGAAAATCAAGGTGGTCTTGGAGCACAACGGTACAACTGTCTCTCAGACACTGGTGCTCAATTCTTATAATTCAGAGAATGCAGAGTATGGTCTGAGAAGTGAAAAACTGCAACTCGCTTCGGGTACTTACACCGTCATCGGTTTCTATCTCTATGATGCGGTAGACGAGGAGTTGCTGGCTTCTTCTGCCGGCGAAACATTCACTGTAGTAGGTGGCGGTCTGGAAGTACAGAACCTCATGGTGGAGACTGTGGAGCGCGGTAAGGTGAAGTTCAATCTCGTGAAGGAGTGGGAGAAGACCCGTGCCGGTGGTACAGAGTATCTCTTCTCTAACATTCGTCTCGTTGACGTCAGCGTAACCAACCTCTTTACCCGTGAAACCTATACCTTCCCTGAACTGAAGGTGAAATATAAGGAGTCTAGCGAAGAGCATCAGAATCCTGACAATGAGAACGATAAGTATATGGACACAGGTACAGCTTACTGCGATTCTACCGTATGGTTGCCTGCCGGTACTTATCAGGTTACCTCTTATACCACCTACGGCAAGACAGGTGCGGTGAAGACCAAGTATGAGACCCAGCCTGTAAAGGGTGAGACTTTCATTATAGAGGACAATCAACTCAATGATAAAGCTCAGGTGCCTATCCTCCTTTCCAAGACAAAGGAGTATATCAAGGACTATGAGGCGTTGAAGGCTATCTGGGAATCTCTCCAGGGTAAGGAGTGGAGCTTCTATGGTGATGCTACCTTCAAGGGAGCTAACTGGAACTTCAACAAGGAACTCGATATGTGGGGCGAACAGCCGGGCGTAACGCTCAACAGCAACGGCCGTGTCATCGGTCTCATCATCGCCGGTTTCGGAGCAAAGGGAATCGTACCTGATGCCATCGGACAGCTGACAGAACTCCAGGTGCTCAACCTCGGTTCTCACGATGAGAAGATTGGTGCCAACATCTTCAATGATTATGATGCAAACAGTCTGACTGCAGCAAAGAAGAGCAGCATGCGTCACGACTATGAGAACAAGTTCCTGAAGTATGACCCACGTGCCAATATGTCGGATATGATTGTAGAAAGCTACAACTC
>OMCP01000346.1_pt1 | contig 16413 bp, 17 predicted proteins | sample 1646051 | NCBI WGS metagenome assembly OMCP01 (sample SAMEA103958146, study PRJEB25191) | human gut metagenome
GGGATTATCATTATGGAGAGAGAAAAGCTTGGTTCGCGGCTGGGGTTCATCCTGCTTTCCGCCGGATGTGCGATCGGCTGTGGGAATGTGTGGAAGTTTCCGTGGATGTGCGGGCAGTATGGCGGCGGCAGCTTTATGCTGATCTATCTGCTGTGCCTGATCGTCCTGGGCATTCCGGCGCTGGTGATGGAATTTACCATTGGCCGGGCGGCCCAGTGCAGCCCCCTGCATATGTATCAGAAGCTCCAGAAGCCGGGGCAGAAATGGGGGGCGTTCGGCTGGTTCTGCCTGGTGGGCAACATTGCGCTGATCGCGTTTTACTCTGTGGTGTGCGGCTGGATCGTGTACTACTTCACCAGGTTCCTGGCGGGGCAGTATACGAATCTAGGCTTCGTCTCCATGATCACCAATCCCAAGGTGAATGTGATCTTCCTGTTTGTCACCCTGGTCATCACCTTCGCGGTGCTGTGCTCCCACCTTCAGGGCGGCCTGGAGCGGGTGACCAAATACATGATGTCGGCGCTGCTGGTGCTGATGCTGGTGCTGGCCGTCCACAGCCTGACACTGGACGGGGCAAAGGAGGGCATGTCTTTCTACTTAAAGCCCGACTTTTCCAAAATCGACGGTTCCGTTTTTGTGGGCGCCATGAACCAGGCTTTCTTTACCCTGTCCACCGGCATGGGCGGCATGGCCATCTTCGGCAGCTACATTGGCAAAGAGCATTCGCTGATGGGCGAGGCGGTAAATGTGATCACCCTAGATACCTTGGTGGCGTTTCTGGCGGGCGTTATCATCTTTCCTGCCTGCTTCACCTATAACCTGGAGGTCAACGCGGGCCCCAGCCTGCTGTTTGACACCATGGCGGCGGTATTCAGCAATATGCCCGGTGGCCGCGTCTGGGGTACGCTGTTCTTCCTGTTTATGATCTTTGCCGCCCTGTCCACCGTTCTGGGCGTGTGTGAAAACATCCTCGCCATGGTGCGGGAGAAGACCGGCTGGTCCCGGAAAAAGGGAAGCCTGATCTGCGGCGTGGGGCTGTTCCTGCTGGCTCTCACCACGGCGCTGGGTTACAGCGTGCTCCACTTCCAGCCCTTTGCGGATGGGACGGCCTGGCTGGACTTCTGGGATTTTCTGGTGTCCAACAACATTCTGCCTCTTGGCTCTCTGGTGCTGTCCCTGTTCTGCTGCAACGGCTTCGGCTGGGGCTGGGAGAATTTCCTGGTGGAGGCCAATATGGGCGTCGGCCTGAAGGTAAAGGGCTGGATGAAGCCGGTGTTCCGCTATGTGGTTCCCCTGGCGATCGCGTTCATCTATATCTACGGAATGGTCACATTCAACTGGCGGTAAAAGGATCACTTCTGGCGTACTGCATTTTCGCGGTACGCCAGTTTTTGTTTTTACAACTATTTTACATCGCATTTTGGAACGCGCATGATATAATTGCATTACAAAGGAGGCAATGGGATGCGGAAGATACTGATTGCGGAGGATGAACCGGCCATCAACAAAATGCTGTGTATGAACCTGGGACTGATGGGCTACGACACGGCAGCCAAATTTGACGGCCAACAGGTGCTGGACTATCTGGCCGACGGCGGAAGCGCCGACCTGGCGCTGGTGGATGTGATGATGCCCAGGGTAGATGGCTTTCGGCTGCTGGAGCCGCTGAAGGAGCAAGGCATCCCCGTCATTTTCCTCACCGCCCGGGGCGACCTGGAGGCCAAGCTCCGGGGGCTGACCGGCGGCGCGGAGGACTACATCGTAAAGCCCTTTGAAATGATGGAGCTGCTGGTGCGAATGGAAAAGGTGCTGGAGCGCCGCGGCAAGGCCCAGACACGCTTCCTGCTGGGCGGCGTTGCCATTGACGCCGAAAGGCGCACGGTCACAAGGGACGGCATTGACCTGAATCTGACGCCCATGGAATTTGATCTGCTGCTCCTTCTGGTACGCAAGAAGAACGTGGCCATGAGCCGGGAGGGACTGCTGAACGAGGTGTGGGGCATCCGCTATGAGGGCGGCACCCGCACTGTGGACGTCCACATTGCCCAGCTGCGGAAAAAGACCGGGCTGCCCATTGTCAGTGTGCCGAAGATCGGCTACCGTCTGGAGGTGGACTGATTGAAAAAAGCGCTCACCCTGCGCCTGAAGCTGACAATGGCGACCGTGGCAGTGCTGGTGCTGGCGCTGGCGGTATGCTGCGTTCTGATCACCGGCGCCACCCGGCGGATCCTGAAAAATGTCGCCATCGCGGATACCGCCGCCGAGGCGCTGCGTCTGACGGCCCAGTTCCGTGAGAATTTCGAGGCGGTGGGCAGCTCCGCGTCGGATGCAATTGCCCGGTACCTGTTCATCTCCCTGGCCGTCCAGACCCCGACGGGCAGCAGCTATGTGCTTGAGGCGGACGGGCAAGGACTTTTCAACAACTCCGGCCTCTCCCCCGCCGCGCTCCTTGACCGAAAAAGCGAGGCGGTGACCCTGGAGCAGCAGGAATTCCGGGCAGGCTTTCAGGAGACCGCAGGACGGCACTACTGCGTAGTGGGGGCTGCAATGGGATCGGACCGGCTTGTCAGCGTCGTCCGGGATGTGACGGCACAGATGGAGCAGGTAAGTCTGCTCCGCCGCCGCTGCATCGCCGTTGGCACGGCGGCAGCGGTGGCAGCGGGCGGACTAATGCTCCTTTTCCTGACCATGGAGCTTCGCCCCCTGCGGGATTTGCAGCAGAGCAGCGCCGCCATTGCCGGCGGGGACTATGGGCGGCGTGTTCAGTGCGGACGGCAGGATGAGCTGGGGCTGGTGGCCCAGAGCTTTAACACGATGGCCCAATCCGTTCAGGCCCACATCGACGCCGTGGAGGCCGCATCTCGGGAGCAGAATCTGCTGCTCCACGCCCTCTCCCACGAAATGCGCACCCCCGTCACCGCCATCTCCGGCTACGCCTATGCCCTGACCCACCTGCGCATGAACGAGGCTCAGAGAGTGGAGGCAACGGCCTTTCTGGAAAGCGAAAGCCGCCGCTTAGAGCGGCTGTATACCAAGCTTACCGAGCTGCTTACGGTAACGGACGCCCAAATAGGGCTTACCCCTCTGCGCCCGGAGGCGCTGCAGGGGCAGCTGCTCTCCCTCCTCCTGCCTGCCGCAAAGAAGCAGGGCATTGCGCTGGAGATTCAGCTGGGCAGCAACACCATCCTGGGGGACGCCGATCTGCTGACCATGCTTGTCACCAACCTCTATGACAATGCCCGCAAGGCGGGGGCGACGCACTTCCGGGTCGTCCTGGAGGGCGGGACGCTGACCGTATCCGACGACGGCTGCGGCATTCCGAAGGAAATACAGGATAAAATTATGCAGCCCTTTTTCCAGGGCGACAGCTCCCGCAGCCACGAGGGCTTTGGCCTTGGGCTGACGCTGTGCAGCCGGATCGCCCATCTGCACGGCTCCACGCTGCGGGTGCGCAGCGAAACGGGAAAAGGAACCACCTTTACAACTCTTTTACAACTCCATGATGACTCCCAAACAGCCCCGGCTGTACAATCAAGCCATCACAGAAAGGAGTGAGCACCATGAAAAAAACATGGAAACGCATTGTGTCCCTGGGGCTTGCCGCCGCCCTCAGTTTGCCCGCCTGGATACTGCCCGCCAGCGCGGCCGCGGTCGGGACAAACCTGGAGCGGCTGATCGAAACAGCCTCCCAAAAGGATGAAGTCCGAAAGCAAATTACGGATATTTCTTCCTCGGACCTGCCGAAAAAATTCACATACCGATCGGTCAGCGAGGATAAAAAGGTGACCGTTACGGCGGGCGCGGAGATATTCCCCGGCCGTGTGGAAACTGTTCCGATCTACCGGGCTTCCTGCCAGGGCTTCACCCAGAAGCAGGTCAGCGGCATCTTCCGCTACCTTTTTGACGGGGAGGACGCCTGGTATGCACAGGACAATCAATACTACACCAAGGCCATGGCGGATGCCGACCTGGCTGAAGTCCGGCAGGAGCTGGCGCGTCTGGAAGCCGACACGACACTTTCCGAAGAGGACCGGGAATTCGAGATCGCGGTTTGTCAGGACGACATTGATGGACTGAACGCCATCTATGACACCCTTCCGGAGGAGATCGTCAAGCTCCCCACCGACGGCACCATGCTGACTGAAACCGCCACGACCCTGAACGGCGACCGGGAATATCAGCGTCTGGACGCCCGAACGGACGGCGGAAAAACCATGAGTGTCGCGAATTTCATGGACTGGTCCGCCGGGAGCTGTCTGGAATATTGCAGCGAGACAGGGAAGCGCTTCCGCCGCCAGCCGGATGCCGGCCGAAATAAGGGTGTTTACCCCGTTTTCGTGCTGGACGGGGATCAGCACAAAATTCTTGAAACGCTGGGGGAGAAAATGGCCAGTTTCTTTACCGCGACCGGCCTTCCCGCCATGCGGCTGATTCAGCTGGACACGGTATTTGCCGCGAAGGAGGTAAAGACCGGCTACGGGCAAACCACCACTACCTACGACAACCGGGATTCCGCCCTGCGGCTGTGCTATGCCCGAAATATCGCCGGGCTGCCTGCGGCGGTCACCCCTTCCTCCGTCCTTTATCTGGAGGATGACAGCCCCACCTGGCTCTATGAACGGCTCTACATCACCCTGGATCAGACCGGGATCTCCAACATCTATTGGAGCTACCCCGTCACCACCGGCGAGCAGGTGCTGGAGGACGTGGATATCCTGCCCTATAAGGAGGCAGCCCGCATCTTCAAGGAAACGGCGGTCACCGTATTTAAATCCGAGGTTGCCGCGCTGGAAAAGGAGTCCGGCACGCCCTGCCGGCTCACCGTGAACGTGACGACCGTCCGGCTGAGCATGATCCGCCTGCGCGACGGCGACAAGCTGAGCGGCCTGTACGTCCCCGCCTGGGTGTTCTACGGTGCCAAAAACCTCTACTCCGACAGCGCCACGGTCTTCAGTCCATCCCCCTGGATTCTCTACGCCATCAACGCCATCGACGGCAGCATCATCGACATAAAAGCAGGCTGCTGATATGCTCGACGATATTTTGAAACCAAAGCCTAAGCTTACAAAAAAACGTTAAAATATCCCGTACGTACCAATTCCGGGATTCTTCAATTTTAGAGAGATTATCAGGACGCTCTTGGCGAGGGATAATTCTTTGCGCGATTAAGGGCGCTTCGCCATGCTGCTCCGATATGCATTGGGTGTCATCCCATAATATTTCTTAAATACAGAATCAAAATGTTTTACAGAGAGATACCCGACCTCACTTGCAATGTCACCCACTTTAGCCGCAGTGTGCGTGCGAAGGAGAAGCGCGGCTCGTTCCATCCGAAGGCGGAGTAAATACTTGGAATATGGTTCTCCGCGTTCGGACTTGAAGACGCTGCTGAGATAAGCTGGGTTAACCTCCAAAGCGCTTGCGACTTCGTTCAAAGAAATAGGTTTGGAATAGTTCATTTGGATATAGTCCCTTGCCCGCTGTACCAGAACACTGGATTCGACATCTTCCAAAGGAAAAGCAGCATCCGGAGAAACATGGGCCTTCACTTGGGGAGTTGCTTGCCGGGTCTCTCCGGCAGAACGTTTCTTTGCCAGTTTATCGAGAATGGCGTGCAGTTCTGCGTCCTGAAGCGGTTTAAGCAAATAGTCTGAAACACCACTGCGGACTGCTGCACGTGCGTAGTCGAATTCATCATAACCGGTCAAGAAAATAATATCCGTATCTGCGATGTTGTTATGTACGTATGTCGCAAGTTCCACTCCGGTCATGCGAGGCATCTTAATATCTGTGATAATCAGGTCGAAGTGCTGCTCATTCAGCAGTGCCATCGCTTCCACACCATCTTTTGCACATGCGGCGGTGATCCACTGGTCATGTATTGAAGATAGATTGAACAGCAGGTATTCCCGCATAAGGGGCTCATCTTCGACGATCAAAGCGGTTAACATGGTTTCACACTCCTTGGAATGCTTAAGGTAACAGTGGTTCCGCTTCCTTCTTTGGAAGAAAGGGTAATGCCATAGGGACTACCGAACTGAAAACGAATACGTTTTTGTATGTTGATTAGTCCAATGCCGCTTGTCTGAAATTCTGTATTCTTTTCCGACTCACAATTATCCAATCTGCTCTGCAACTGCTGCAAAGTGACCGTTGACATGCCTGCGCCGTTGTCTTTTACCGAAATAACAAGCACATCGCCGCGATATTGCAGATCTACAAGGATATGTGTCTCTCCTTCCGCTTTTTCACAGCCATGAATCAGCGCATTTTCAATAATCGGCTGGATGGTCAGGGCGGGAAGCGTGCAGGACAAATCAATATCAGACACAATGATTTCGTAAGTCAGATTATCATGGCGTAATTTCTGTAATTGGAGATAACTCTCCGCAATTTTTAGTTCGGCTCCCAGTGTAATTTTACGACCGGAGCTAATTACACCCCGGAGCAGGGTGGCCAATTGCTCAATCCCATGCGTTGCTTCCTTGTATCTGCCGCATTTTATTAGCAGATTGATTGTGTTCAGGGTGTTGAATAAAAAATGAGGTTGTATTTGGCGATGTAAAGACTCAAACTGTGCCTCTTTCTGCAGATATTTCGCTTCATATACCTGTTTTGTCAACTGTTTCTCCTGATCCATCATCTCCTGAATCTGCTCCAGCATGTGATTGAAGGCTGAATTCAGAGAGGCAATTTCATCTGTACAGTCTGTGCTCGCACGCACAGTTAGATTACCGGCTTCTACTTCCTCCATCAGATTGACCGTTTGATAAAGTGGCCGTAGTTGTCTGCGGACAAAGAAGATAGAGATGGCAACACCCAAAGCTGCCATTCCAACAGCCATGAGCATATTAAAAATCAGTGTTGCATTGGCACCTTTGACGACCTGATTCCTGGCGTTGATTGCGATGACGCGCCAGTTCGTGGAGGGAATGATCTCGACATTTACAATATACGTTGCTCTATCCAGTCTCCGTGTAGAGTAACCAGACGAAGCCGCCGCGCTGCGGATATCATCGTTCGTGATTGCTGCAGGCAATTTGGAGTTCTGGTACACGGGATTCCAGTCGGAATCCATGATAAAAAGGGCACCGCCCTCGCTTACATTGATGCGGTCACATACCGCCTTTATGCCGTTGTAGTTAGCATCGACTCGGATAACACCGACAGTTTTCTGGTTGTTTTGAAGGCTGCAGAGGCGTTTTGCAATGGAGATAACAAGATTTGCGGAGGAACCTGTTTCTTCAAAATGAGCAGGCAGAAAAATATAGTCGCCGGTATTCTGAGCGTTTTGATACCATTCTTCGGATTTATAATCCGAAGTCAAACCGCTGTGGCTGCTTTTGGAACTGGAGTATACTGCGTCGGATAAAATATACACCCTTAAAATATCTTCTCTGGGCGTAATCATAACCTGACGAAGATAATCTTCTATTGAACGCCGTTTATCCAGCGCTTCCTGACTGCTGGAAGATCTGGTATCGAGGTAATTCATGACACTGGAGTTGTAGTAGGGGCTGAGGCACAGTCGAGCCAATTCATCAATATATGTATCAACATTCAAGGCCACCTGTTCGACAACCTGCTGTATGTCTTTTGCCGATTGATCGGTATAGTCGGCAACGAAACGAAGGTGGCTGAAAAGTGAAACCAGTATAATGGAAGAAAAAATGAACATGGAAATGATGAGAAGCAGGCGGCGCTGGATGTTATCAGCGGCAAAAAAAGCTTTGAGTTTAGAAAGCATACACGCTGTCCTCCGAATCGCTTTTGTGCGTTTATTATAGAACACCGAAGTGAAAAATGCAAGGATATGTGCGTGTTGCCTATAAAATATGGACTGCAATCTAAAAAAAGAGGGATTTACCAAGTGAAAAACAGAAACTATAATGTAGTCAGGATGAATCCCACGAAGACATCCGGAAAATAGAATGGAGGAGACAAAATGAAACGTTTATTTGCTTTTGTACTGGCTATTTGCATGCTTACCACAGCGTTTGCTGGCTGCGGCCAGCAGGCCAACACCCCCACAGAACCCAAGGCTGATCAGGCAAGCACAAACGAGGTTGAAAAGAAAGATGAAAAACCTGCCAAGGATGTAGACTTGACATTCTTTACCGGCAAGGTAGAAACTGTTGACCTGCTGGATGAGATCATTGCTGACTTCAACGCACAGAGCGGTGGTATCACTGTGGAACAGGAATATCAGAACGATGCGAGCAATATCATCAAAATCAAGTTTGCATCCGGCGAAGCCCCTGATATTATGACCACTTATGAGCAGGAATATGTGGATCAGGGCAAGTATCTGGATCTGTCCGATATGGATGAAATCTGGAACAGGCTGATTCCCTCCATGAAGGAAAGCTGCACGGATATCAACAGCGGAAAGCAGTACCGTATCTGCACGAATATGACCATGGCAGGTTTCTTCTACAACAAGGAAATTTTCGCGGAACTTGGCATTGAACCCGCAACCACTTGGGAAGGTTTTGTTGCGAATCTGGAAAAGATCAAAACCGAGATGCCCGATGTTGACCCTTGGTTTATCTTTGGCAGCGAAGCGTGGCATCTGGGCCATCTGATTGAGTTCATTCCCCACGGTTACATCAAGGCAAAATACGGTGCTACCGCAGCAAAAACTGCTATGCTGAACAATGACAAGAGCGTTTTGAATTTTGGCGATCCTAACGGCGCCATGGCTACTTTCGCAGCCGGTTTGCTGGAACTGCAGGAAAAAGGCCTGATTAACAAAGATGTTCTGACTGCAACGAACGATAACTGCGTCGATGCATTTGTATCCGGTAAAGCTGCAATGTTCAGCAATGGCATGTGGGCTCTGTCCAGTGTACTGGCAAAGGATCCTGAAATGGCAGACAAGATTGGCTTTGCCCCTTATCCTGCTATGATGGAAGACGGTACTCCCATGGTTCTGGTTGCGGAAGACTCCGGCTACAGTATTAGTGCTGATACAGAGCATGTCGAGGAAGCAAAGGCTTTCCTGACTTACTTGTTCAGTGCAGATAATCAGAAGAAGTATGCCGAAAGTCTGGGCTCTCCCTCCGCTTTCATGGATGTTGATGCAAAGTGGGCGCCTGACTCCATTGTTGAAGGCGTTAACAATGCCGTTAGCTCCGCAGCAAACATTGGCTTCACCAATGAGAAACCTGCCGGCTTCTCCGGTGATGATGCTGGCAGAATGGTTCAGGACTTGCTCGCCGGCAAGTATACTGCTGAGGAGTTTGCAAAAGCATATGAAGCTGCATGGGACGCAGGATTTTAATTTTGATACTCTGACATAACCTTATTGTGAATTAATCTAACAGGACTCGGATCGGAGGAATTAAGTTCCGATGTTCCGGGTCCTGGCTTTTTCGGAGGAACATGTATGCGTAGAAAACGAATCGATTGGGCCCAGTTCCTCTCGCTTCCTGCATTGATTCTGTTCTCGATCTTTTTTGTGTACCCATTGCTTAAGGGCATTGGGATGAGCTTGACAGATTGGGACGGTATGGGTCAGGCAGAGTTTGTTGGACTCAAAAATTTTGCGAATTTTTTCTCAGATGACCGGGCAATGCAAGATATCAAAACCACATTGATTTTTGCGATAGGCAGTGCAGCGCTATTGAATTTGGTAGGGTTGTGCTATGCTTTGCTGATGAATTCTGACTTTCGGGGAAAAAGCATTGCGCGTGTCATTATCTACCTGCCTGCTATCATCAGCCCTTTGATTATGGGATACATCTGGTATTTCCTGCTGCAGCCGGGGCGGGGCTACCTTGCCTATGCATTTGCTCAGCTGGGACTCCCGGGCTTGATAGGGAATTGGATGGGCAAATACTCGGTGACACTGCTAGTGCTGGTCCTTGTAAATGTCTGGCAATTTTCCGGTATGACAATGATTATTTATTTGGCGGGGCTCCAGTCAATTCCTTCAGAATATGTTGAAGCAGCTACGATTGACGGAGCGGGAAGATGGCAGCGGTTTTCCAGAATCACGCTTCCTTTGCTGATGCCCGCCATCAGAATCAATGTGGTCACAAACATTATTGGCTCACTGTCAGTTTTCGATATCATCATGGCACTGACACAGGGCGGACCGGGATACTCCACAGAAAGTTTAAGTATCTACATTATGCGTATGTGTTATGGCAGTCGAACCGGTTATTCTACAGCTGTTGCGATGATCCTGTTTTTTATCATCCTGATTCCTGTTCTGATCTCCATGCGCCTGACGCGGGAAAAAGACTAAGGAGGCAATTGCATGAAAGGTTTAGAAAAAGTATTAAAATATGCTGCGATTTGCCTGATTTGTCTGATGTGCCTGATTCCTTTCTATGTTTTGCTGGTTCTGGCGCTCAATTCTCCACAGCGTGTTTTTTATGAGGGTAATATTTTTATTCCGGATTTTTATTGGCAGAATTTTCTGGATGCCTGGAGAAAATCAAAGATAGGTACAGCTATGCTGAATTCTGCAATCATTACAGCCGGGACGTTAATTTTGACAATTATTACCGGTGGCCTGGCAGGGTATGCCATTGCAAGGCACAATACAAAGTATAACAAATTCGTATTCGGTCTGCTTTTGTCCTGTATGATGATTCCTGGTATTATCAATACTGTTCCGCTGTACACACTTATGAGAAAAATTCATGCGGTAAATACCCTTTGGGGAATGATTTTGGTTTGCTCCACACTGGCAATGCCGTCTGCGGTGTTCATTTACGCAACATTTATAAAAGCGCTGCCAAGAGAATTGGACGAAGCGGCTGCGTTAGATGGCTGCACAGGGTTCAGCGCTTTCTGGAGAGTTATTTTCCCGATTATAAAACCCGCAACGGCATCCTTCGTGATTCTGAACGGCTTTGGTATCTGGAACAACTATGCGCAGGCTACGTTCTTCTTGCAGTCGAGGGCAAAGCAGAACATCCCGCAGGCATTGTCCGTCTTTTTCCAGCAGTTTGGCGGTGGTAAATGGCATCTGATGGCTGCAACGGCGACCATCGCCATTATCCCCGTAGTGATCATCTTCCTGATTTTCCAGAAGCAGTTTATCCAGGGACTTTCAGACGGCGCTGTGAAAGGATAAGGTGAATTGTATGGACCTATATCCTGTCAAAGCACAGTTTCTGTCTGGTGAGGAAGTTGAACTTTGCCTTGATGCGGATGGACACATCTGTGAATACGCGGAGGTGTCTATATACCATTTGAATGATTTAGTCTACAGGCAAAAAGTCGCTGATTTTATCGGTAATATACTCATTTCTGTTGGAAAATATGATATCACTTTTGCTGGTTACGGTGCTTCGGTAACGGTATGCACAGGTAACACACGTATTCTTCTGGAAACAGCTTTTGATGTTGTTGATAACCCCAAGCGGTCTCTCCGCTACGGCTTTTTGAGCAATTTCACGCAGGACGACGCAGATAACGGTGCTGTTGAATGGCTGAATAAATGTCATATCAATATGGTGCAGTACTATGACTGGTCTTACCGGCATGATCACCTGGTTACAGATCAGGAATTCTACACAGACATGATGGGTAAGCCAATCTCTCGCAAAACCGTGAAGGACAAGATTAAAAAATGCGCGGAGCACGGCATGCATTCTATCGCATACGGCGCAATTTACGCTGCCAGCAAACCCTTTTTCGAGAAGCACACAAATTGGGCGCTGTATAATTCCTGCCAGAAACCCTTTGTGTTCATTGACGTGTTTTATATCATGAATATAGCGAAGAATTCACCGTGGCGTCATCATTTGATTGCGGAGTATAGAAAAGCAATCACAAAGATGGGGTTTGCAGGAATCCATATGGACACCTATGGCTTCCCCAAAACGGCCTATTCTCATTTTGGGGAAAAGCCGGAACTGATTCGCTTGGATCAGGAAATCCCATCTTTGATCAACCAGACCAGAGAAGAACTTGCAGGTGCAAATCAAGACCCATATCTGATCTTCAATAATGTTGGCAACTGGCCTGTATATTCCACCGCTGCTGCTAAGCAGGACGCAGTTTACATTGAGGTCTGGAATCCCTATGAGCGGTATTCTCATACTGCGCAGCTGATTGACGAGGCAAGACAGCTTTCCGGCGGCCAGAGGCCGATCATTCTTGCGGCTTATCTGGAACCATTCCGGAAGGATTCCAGAGAGCGGGCAATGAATGCGGCTCGAATTTTAACGGCGGCCATTGTTTCAAACGGTGCTTATCATCTGCTGCAGGGCGAAAATCAAGCTGTTCTGACTCAGGGGTATTATAGCGACTATACCCGTCTGAGTGAGAAAGACGCAGCGATTCTTAGACGCTGCAATGATTTCATGATCCGGTATCTGGATTTGTTCTATGACGAGGAGCTAAGAAATGTTTCCATGACGCATATGGGCTGGGACAATTATGAATACCAGTGCCAGAGTCATCCTGTCAGTACATATGGTGAAGCAAATAAGCTCTGGCTTACAATCCGGGAAAAAGGATCAAGAAAATGTCTGTATTTTGTGAATCTGTGCGGATGCGAAGATGATTACTGGAACAGAGGAAAAGATACTCCCATTCCGCAGGAGAACATAAGAATTGTGGTACAGGTGGACAGTCCGGTTAAAGGCGTATATGCAGCGTCACCAGATGGGGAAGCAATGCAGGCTCAGGCAATCCAATATACTGATTTTGAAAATGATAAGGGGGCATTTATTGAATTTGTCCTTCCGAGAATAGAACACTGGACTGTCGTATGGATTGATTTACAGGGAGAAAACCTCTGAAATTATTGGGCAGGATGCAGAACAGCGTCCTGCCTGACACCAACAGAAATGAGGAGCAAATGATATGAATTCACCTTGGTGGAAGGAACGGGTATTTTATCAGATATATCCCAGAAGTTTTCAAGATTCAAATGCCGACGGCATTGGCGACATTCAGGGCATCATTTCCAGATTGGACTACCTGAAATGGCTTGGAATTGGAGCAATCTGGCTTTGTCCTGTATATGACTCTCCCAATGCGGATATGGGTTACGATATCCGTAATTATGAGAGCATTATGGCCGAATTCGGTACGATGGAGGATTTTGAACAGCTTGTCGAAGAACTCCATAAACGGGATATCAAATTGGTCATGGATCTCGTCGTGAATCATTTTTCAGATGAACATGCGTGGTTTATAGAATCCCGGAAAAGTAAGCGAACTGTACGGGATATTTTTTTGTTTTTGACGGAAAAATGGCGGAAAAATCAAGCTGCTCAGAGATGCCGTCAACTTTTTGCATTAGAAAACCGCTCTTTTCAAAGGAAAAGGGCGGTTTTTCTGGAGCTAGTGACCTGACTCGAACAGGCGACCTTCTCATTACGAGCGCATATTTTGGCGTTTTGAATCATTTCGTGAAGTGTCAAAAAGCCAGTAAAATCAAGCACTTTTCGGCTTTTTGTGTCTCGCTTTGTTTGGGTACCAGAAGCCTCATTTTGCCTCGTTGGTACCCATTCGGTACCCATCCAGTACCCAGAATTTCAGGGGTGAAAAGCCTCCTGTTTTTGCTTCTGGAAATAGGCCAGACAGGCGGCCTCGCTCTTGAAATCGTGGGTCTCAATGACCTTGACCCGGTAGGGTTTCCATGCGTTCGCCTCTGATTCATTTCCTAGCACTTTCTGGGCAAGAATGACTTTTCCCCTTGTGCGGTGTTCTTCCAGAATGAAGGTGGTCATACTTACGCCTCCTTCACTGGGGTCTCAATGCCCTGAATTGCATTGGCATAGAGAAAGTCCTTGAGTTCTTCTTTCTCCCCTGTTTCGTAGTAATGGAGCAGCAGGGTATTGAACCGCTCCATGTGCTTGTCGGTAATGGTCATGAGACCAGCCCCAGCGGGAACAAGTATCTTGTTTGCAAGGGTCATGCTGGTTCTCTTGTTCCCGTCCCAGAAGAATTGTCCCCGTGCGCCCCAGGTAAAGACTTCCAACGCCTTTTCTGTGGCGGTAGCATCTGCGGTCAGGATTGCTTCAAGCTCTGCCTTTACCTGTTTCTCCACCGGGACAGGGGGTGTATAGTCTGTTCCCGAAATGCCAACCGTCCCGGAGCGGAGCTTGCCCCACTCCAAAGCCTCATTTCTGGCAATGAATTCGTTCAGCTTGCACCAGTATTCAAAAGTCAACGGTTCAGCCATGGTTGCCAGCAGAAAACGCCAAGCATCCCGCATATTGAGAACCGCCTGAATATCGTCCAGCTGAACACTGGGAACATTGACACCCTGCAAGATAGTCTTTGTCTGGGGAAAGGTAATGTTTCGGTTCTCCATCCGCATACCACAGTAAACATTCTCGTCCCATTTCTTTTTTGCAAGGAACAAGCTCTGTTCCGGGGTCATGTGAAACCGATCTGGATAATGTATCATGCCTCTGCCTCCTCTGTGGCGGGTCTGTCCCGCTCCATGGTCTCCGTGATTGCCCGATTGATAAAGGCGTTCAGGCTTTCGCCCTGGGCCTCTGCGTGGGCCTTGATTGTTTCTTTCTGACCTTTTGGAATTGTCAGGTTGACCCGGTCATAGGTCCTAGCAATATAATCATTCTGCCATTTTGCTTTTCGTTCTGCCATAGATGCACCTCCTATTTGATATATTATACACGGCATTAAGACGTTACGCAACGTATAATTTTCATAAATACAGCAATCTATTTTTGTTCATTATTCCATATCGAAATACGTTGCGCAACGTAGTAGAATATGGGTGTAAAGGTTGGGAGCCAATTTCAACACCGCCTGTTGTAACCCATACATGACAAACACAAAAGAGCGGTGACAGCACGGAGAGACGGCAAACAAAACACAGGAGGTATAGACAATGAGCATTTTTGAATTGGATGCAAGCGTGAAAGAGTTGCGTGAGCTGCAAGCCCTGATAGATGAAGCCAACGCCCAGATTGAAGCGATCAAGGACAAGATCAAGCTGAAAATGGTAGACGATGGGACAGAGGTCTTGCAGGGCAACGGCTGGAAAGCCACATGGCACACTGTCACTTCCTCCCGGCTGGACAGCAAGGCACTGAAAGCCGCCTATCCCGAACTGGTAGCCCAGTACAGCAAGCCCAGCACCACCACCCGGTTCACTCTGGCATAAGAAAAGCCCCTTGTGCAAGCCCTGGAAAGCATCAGCACAAGAAGCCTTAATCACCCCGGCGGGGTTGTGAATATTATACCCCACACCCCGCCACAAGTCAAGAATATGGAGGACATAACAATGATTGACACGAAAGCCCTATTCAATGTCAAAGAGGAGGTTGTTACCGTATGACAGTCAAACAAGGCAATGAAATCTGCTGGAATACCTCGACGGCACTTGCAACATTGAAAATGCTTGCGGATATGATGGAGTTAGAATATGACCACGAAACAGAAGAACTAGTCCTAGGCTGGAAACGGGTAAATCTATATTGCGCTGTTATTGAATCCGTCTGTAGGCAGATTGAAGAAATTGAGGAAACGGTTCATAAAGCTGCAAAATCTGGTTGACCCCTCCGCCACAATGCGGTACAATACAGGGGGAAACACCCCGGAAATGGAGGAAATGGCAATGGAGCTACTTGCAATTCTGCTTTTCCCGTTGATGGTCTTAGCCGAGCTTTTGAAGAATAGCAAATAACAAAAGCCGCCTCCGGTTCGTCCAGAGGCGGCTTTCCTGTATGTAGGTCAGAGGCCAGAATACCGCCAATTTTGGCGGCATCCCCTGCATCAGCGGACGGACAGCCTGTATATAGGCGGGGGGTGGGGGGAATAGGCATATTCTGCCCCCGCTCGGTTAGGGGGTTAAATACACCCAATATTTCCAAAAGGTTTTTTAGCCCTCCCTGTCCTCTGCTTCCAGAATCTTGTCTGCATCGGCTCCATACACATCTTCCAGGTACTTCCGGCGCAGCTCCTCCGGGTCTTTGATTTCGCCCAGGGGATTTTCTGTTTTGGGGGCAATGTCAATCTCTGCTCTGTCCGCCATGCCCTGCCCACAGTTCTTTAGCAGGAAGATAGAGACACTTTCAGAGCATTGCCTAGCAAGCCCCATCTGGGCGATAATCGCCGCCCAGGAGCTTCTCAGCCCGTCCAGATAGTCCGCAGATTTCCCGTTGTGGCGGGCGATGTACTCATAAATTGCTTTCCGGGAATAGCCGCAGGCAGCGGAAAAGCCCAGCATCGTGGGGTAGACCCCTGCCCGCTTACAAGAGGTCATGTAGGCCGTGGCGGTTGCTTCCACCTCGTCCACATCGTTTAGATTGACCCTGCCACGCCTTTTCGCTGCTGCAAGTAAATCAAGCTGGTGGTCAATGGCAGCATCCAGCGCCTCGGCTTTTAGGGCATCACTGACCTCCCTTGGTGTCTCTTTTACATCGTGAACTTTCAGATTTCGATAGCTTCATCGGAAGTATCGGCTCGTAC
>OMCP01000359.1_pt1 | contig 15945 bp, 11 predicted proteins | sample 1646051 | NCBI WGS metagenome assembly OMCP01 (sample SAMEA103958146, study PRJEB25191) | human gut metagenome
GGAGGGGTAATTGTTTCCGCCGTTCCACACGACTACGATTTTATGGGTGATCCGCGGTTCCAGAATCAGCGCGGAGACAATATTGGTCAGAGGCCCCAGCGCGCCGATGTACAACCGTTCTCCCACAGGTGTGTCAAGCGCCTCCCGGATGATCAGCTGCGCGCCGTCGCTGTCCAGCGGAAGAAGCTCGCCAAAGCAGCCCTCGCAGCGGCGATGCAGCTTGGTCGGAGCGCCCTTGACGGCATTGACCTTTCCTTCGAATCCGGAATATCTCAGCACCCGCTGCAGCTCGTCCCAGCTGGCCTCCATGGATTCCTCAATGCGGTCGTGGCCAAAATGAGAGGCGATAATGCCGCGCAGATCAAACATGGGCGTCAGCAGCGCATGGGTTATGGCGTACTGGTCGTCTACAAAATTTCTGGCATCTGTATCCAGAATCACTCGCTTTCTCTTTGTTGCAACGGGCTTGAACATATACTTTTCGTGCATAACGAATCTCCTTTCATCCTTTAACGGCGCCGGCAGAAACGCCTTCAATAAAGCCTTTCTGGGCAAGTACATAGGTAATAATCACAGGCAGGGTCACAATGGACAGCGCGGCAAACAGCATCGGGTAATTGGTGGTATGCTGTCCGACAAAGTTTGCAATTGCGAGGGGAAGCGTAAGCTTGGAGCTTCTGGTGAGCATAATGTTTGCCATAAAGTATTCATTCCAGATGCTCAAGCCATTAAAGATAATCTGCGTCATTATGCCCGGGCTGGCCAGCGGAAGAATGACGCGCAGGAAGCTCCCAAAGGGCGTACAGCCATCGATCATTGCTGCCTCCTCCAATTCCCGCGGGAGGGAGATGAAGAACGAGCGCATAATGAACACGCCCATTGCAATGGACTGCGCGACATAAATCAAAATCAGACCCAGGTGGGTATTGTTAAGCCCCAAACGAAGCGCCACTGTAAAGGTGGGGATGCCCAAAACGCCGCCTGGAATCATAATTCCCACCAGCAGGAAGGAGTATACCGCCCGGCGGCCCTTGAAGCGCAGCCGTCCAACGGCGTAAGCGGCACAGCTGTTGATGGGGATCAACAGCAGCAGGGAGCCGACGGTGACGACCATGCTGTTAAGGAATTTTTCTCCCATTGCGCCGGTTTTCCACGCGTTTACAAAGTTTTTCCACTGCGGGTCGGAGGGAAGCCCCCAGACGTTTGTGTAAAATTCGTTTGCCCCCTTCAGGGAACCGCAAAACATCCAGATAACTGGGTAAACGGTAAGAAGGAAAAAGAAAAGCAGGATCAGAAACCACGCCACCTGCGGCGCTTTCACTTTTTTACGATGTTTCATTGCTTTCCTCCCATTACTCATACACATCCTCCCTGGACATAATGCGCAGCTGCATAAATCCAAAAGTAAAGACGAAAAGGAACAGGATCATGCTCATTGCATTTGCCTTTCCCATGCTGTTGTATTTGAAGGCGGTGGTTACAATGTAGGTCAGGGAAACCTCGGTGGCATGCATGGGGCCGCCGCCAGTGAGAATGCTTACAATATCATAGTTGGATGCGAATGCGCCGGTCAGGCTCATCAGAATATTGACGACGATGGTACTATTAAGCTGCGGGACGGTGACCTTGGTAAATTTCTGCCAGCCGTTTGCGCCATCCAGCGCCGCAGCCTCATAGAGATCCTGGGAAATGGCCTGCAGGCCCGCAAGATACAGCACCATATGGTAGCCGATCCACTTCCATACATCCACCGCCACCACGCTGTACAGAGCCGCCCGGCTATCGCTGAGCCAACCGACGATCAGGCTTTCCAGACCGATCGCCCGGAGAAAAGCGTTCAAAAGTCCGAAGGTGGGGTTGTAAATCCACGTCCACAGCACGCCGATGACCACATAGGACAAGGTTACGGGCATATAGATGCCCGTCCGGAACATTGTGCGCAGCGGGAACTTTTGGGCAAGCACATAGGCCAATGCCAGTGCGATAACATTCTTGAAAACGGTGACCAGGATGGCGTACACAAACGTGTTTTTCATAGCCAGCCAGAAGATGTCATCCTTTATCACATTGAAATAGTTTTTCAGGCCGACCCATTTCATATCGGAAAAGCCGTCCCACTTGAAAAAGCTGACGCGGCACCCCTCCAAGAAAGGGAAAATCACAAATATGCTGAAAAGGATCACTGCCGGCAGACACATCAGGTAGGGAAACGCATCCCGGATGAAAAATTTTTTGATTTGCTTGGACGGTTTGTTCATAAATTCTCCTTCCGCCTCTGAGGCATCCGAAGGCGGCCGGGCCACCCTCGGATGCCCTGGTAAATTACTTGGCGAAGAAAGCGGTTACATCGGGGATATGGCTTGGCGTTACGGCCTTCCACTGCTCCTCACTCCAGCTGTTCCACCAGTCATAAACATAATCATCTTCGGAAACCATGGTGTCAAGGGTTTTCTGGACATAGGCCGCCGCCTCCTGAGCGGTCATCTTTCCGCTGATAACAGAGGGGATTACGTTGCATATGGCGTCGTTGACCTTTGTCGGCCAGACCCAGTCCAGATACTCTACAGAATGGGGGACAGAAACCTCGTTCAGGAAAGTGGTAACCTCGTCCACCTCACCGACAGCACCCTTCACAATTTCAAATAGCGGGCTGCCGCCGGACGCAGCGCAGAGGATCTTCTTCGCATTTTCTGGCCGTGTCAGGTACTCAATAAAGCACATAATATTATCCAGATTGTCCTGATCGACCCAGGAGGGAATGGAAATGGCGCCGTCGCCAGTGGCAAAGGCATGGCACATCTGAGCACCGTCCACAACGATGGGAAATTCAAACGCGCCGAACTCAAAGTCCAGATCCATAGATTTCAGCATACTGTAATCCCAGGTGCCGCAGAAGAACATGGCACAGTTCCCCTGAGCAAAGTTTGCCAGCATGCCGGTTTCATCGGTGTCAAAGGATTCGCTGGTGAGAATCCCGTTGTCGTATATTGCCTTCAATGCCTCGAAGCCGGTATAGACCTCTTCGTTTTCAAAGCTCTGCTCGCCTCGGAGCCAGGCCTGCACCCGTTCGACGGACTGGCCTCCGGTGGCCTGTCCATAGGTATCGAAGAACGGCATCGCCCACGCCCAGGTATCCTTGCCCTGAAGCATAAAGGGAATAACGCCATTGTCCGACAGAACCTTTGCGCAGTTGATCCACTCGTCCAGATTCGTGGGAACAGAGAGGTCATACTTCTCAAACATGGTCTTGTTATAGAAGCAGGTCGTACCGCTGGCATCGGAATAAGGGAAGCACCAGAGGTGACCGTCAATGGAGCAGGAGTCCAGCACGCCCTCGGGGAATCGATCCGTCAGGCCCGCCATAAGCTCGGTCAAGTCCATAACGCTTCCCGCAGGCCCCAGCGAGGCAGTGATGGTGCCCATGCCGACAACAACGAGATCGATTTGCTCTTCGCCAAGCTTGGATGCCTGGAGCTTCTGTGGGATATCATCCCAGGTGCCCTGGCGGTTCTGCACAACCTCGATGCCGGTCTCGGCAGTGAAGGCCGCGCATACCTCATCCCAGGCGGCCTGCTCGGCATCCAGCGAGTAGGCGCTGCCCACAATTACAATTTTCCGGGGCTTGTCTGCAGCGGCTTGACCGCTTTCTTTTTTTGCGCCGCAGCCTGCCATCAGACTGCAAAGCATAACAACCACGAGTAGAATTGACAGGGGCCTTCTGATTTTCATTGTGTTTTCCTCCATCTTTTTTATTTTATAATGTATTTTTACCAATACAATATAAACGACATAAGCAGGACGCCAGTGACAAAAAGGACAATGCCCAAGGAAAGCAGCATTGCCGCCTTTTTTCCGCATCCCCGGTACTCGCCGGAGAGCACGCCCCAGAAGTAGCTCCAGAGATTGCTTGTTGAGCAAAGCGGCCACGCAACGCTCATGCTCAGCGATGGAGAAGCGATCATGTAAATGACATCTCCACCAAAGTGGCAGACGGCAGCAACGAAGGCGTACAGCAGCATTTTGCGGTCCGGACGGAGCAGATCCAGCCAGCGGCGCTCCCTGATGAGCCGGATGCTGGACACCAGAAAGGTTCCAAGCAGCGCGCCCGTACCGAGGAAGGAGCAGAAAAGGAGCGGTGCCATTCCCCTTGGGTTTGTGACAGTCCGGCAGCAGAGGTTTGTTGCCAGTGTGAAGCTAAGACCCATCAGAACGTTCAGGGCAAAGAGCGCATAGTCCCGCCCGGTGGGGGACGGCGTCTCCTTACTCCCGCCGGCGTGCTGGCGCATGTAATAGCCGGAAAACTGGCAGGCGAACGTTGCACACAGAAGAACCGCCGCAACCGCCATCACCGACCACAGGGAAACGTGCTCAGGAAGTCCGCCCAACAGCGCGGAAAGCAGGGTTCCAACCAAAACACCAAAGGTCGAGCTGATGGAGATCGAAAAGATGATGCCCAACTTTCCCATCATGCGAAGCGTCAGCTGAATGTTCATCCCAAAAAACGCGCCAAAGAGCAGGATCAACGGAATCTGGCCCCCGGTTTTTTGCAGCTCTGCGGATATCCCCTCCGGCAGAAAAATGTGTCGCCCCGTCAGCAGGACAGACCAGGATATCACATTGGCAAATATGTAAAGCCAGAAGGTGAACTCCCAGATTCTGCGCCGGGGGATCACCTTTATGAAGGTGTACCAGGAGCCCCAGAGGAAGCCTGTTAAAATCACTGCGCCAAGAGCGGTGCTGTAATTCAGGTCAAGCATTGTACCCCCCTCTTTGATAAATCGTTTTACCACCTGCCCACATTGTAGTATGACGAAGGGGATTTGTCAATATACCCTAATGCGTTTTGTAATAAGTTCCATTTTTTGTCTAATAAAACTATGCATTGTGACAATTCTACAAATTTTCTATTCCCTACATCCTTTTTTATGATATAATAAGAATGTATAAAGCATATGCTGGAGGTTAGGAATTAATGGCTGTTACACTGAAGGATATCGCGGAAAAGGTACATATGTCCCCCACATCGGTCTCATTTGTCCTAAATAACCGCCCAAACAGAATATCTCAGGAGAAACGAGAGCTGATTTACAGGGTGGCAAAGGAGATGAATTATGTTCCAAATCAAACGGCTGTTGGGTTGGTAAAACGTCAAAGCCGAATGATTGGCGTTATAATTCCGGATATTCGTAATGTTTTTTTCTCCGATATCGTAAGTGGAATCGACACGATTGCCCATGAGCACGGCTGGAATATTATGATTATGACAACGAACGATGAATGCGCAAATGATCTAACCAGCATCCGCACGCTCGCCGCCCGGGGCACTGATGCAATTATTTTGGTGGTGGCCTCCGACCATTCGCCGGAGCAGGCGGAAAGTTATAAAAGGCTTATGCGGAACTTCAACCGCCCGGTTATTCTGGTGGATCGCAGGTTTGAGGAACTGGAGGTCAGCACCATTGTGGTAAACCACAAAAAGGGCGCATCCATGGCCATTGAATATCTGGCGCAAATGGGGCACAGAAACATAGCGATCCTCAGCGGGCCGCGTTACAGCACGTCCCATCGGTATTATGGGGCGCAGCAGGCCTGCGAAAGGTTGGGGCTGAAAATCACAAGCGCCGATGTTTTTGAGGGAGATTACACCATGAAATCCGCATATATGCTTGCGGATAACATTGTAGCCGGCGGATATTCTGCGGTATTCTGCTTCAATGACATGATGGCATATGGCCTGTACAAGCGATGCATGGAAATCGGAACACAGATTCCAAAGGATATTTCCATTGTGGGGTTTGACGATATTTTCTTCTCCGACTACATCAACCTGACTGCGATCCGTCAGCCGGCATACAATATGGGTATCGAAGCGGCGAGAAGAGCCTTTTACGAACTCGACAACCCGGATGCCAAGCCGAGATTTCTATTCTTTGAGCCTTCAATCCACATCCGTGGCAGCGTTTCCGCACGCAGCCAGGAGTAACGGTACCGCCAGGCGTCCCCCGGCCCTGCCATATAGCGAATTTCCAACAAGAACCGCTCCGGCAAGAAAGCGAGAGAAACCGCCATTTTCGGCGGTTTCTCTCGCTTTTCCTACGGAATTTCTCAATGAATGTCTGTGGCAGAACAGCGCAATTTTTACCTTACCCTAGGCGAAATCCTTCCTCGTCCAGGTCAAGGGTGGAGGAGAAATAGGTCTTCATGGCGTCGCGCAGGCTCAGGCCGTCGGCGACGGCGGCGGTCTCGCAGCAGCTGTGCATGGCCAGCTGGGGCAGGCCGATGTCCACCGTGGGCACGGAGACGTGGGCGATGGAGATGCAGCCCAGGGTGCTGCCGCCGGGGATATCCGGGCGGTTATAATAGGTCTGCACGGGCGCCCCCGCCTTGGCGCACACCTGGCGGAACAGGGCGGCGGACAGGGCGTCGGTGCAGTAGCGCTGGTTGGCGTTGAACTTCACCACGATCCCCTGCCCCATCACCGGGGCGTTGCCCCGGTCGGCCAGCTCCGGGTGGTTGGGGTGGATGGCGTGGGCGTTGTCCGCCGACACCAGGAAGGACCGGCTCAGCAGCTGCCGCACGTCAACGCCCAGTCCTTCGGCGATCCGCTCCAGCACGTCGGAAATCAGGGTGGAGTCCGCGCCGCCTGCGGTGCAGGAGCCGATCTCCTCGCTGTTCAGGGCGCAGAACACGGGGATGTCCGCCCCGCCGTCGGATTCCAGGAAGCCCCGGAAGCAGCCCCACACGCATTGCAGGTCGTCCAGCGCCTGGCTGGAGATGTATTCTTCGTCAATGCCCCATACCCTTGCCTTCTCCCGGACGTACAGGGTCAGGTCGTGGCCGAGGAGCTTGCCCCCGGCGGTCTCCTCCAGCAGGGCGCGGAGCTTTCCGGCGGCGTCCTTGCCCCCCAGCAGGGGGTTCAGGTCCGTCACCGGGTTCCATTTGTAGCCGTCGTTGGCCTGGCGGTTCATGTGGATGGCCACGCTGGGGATCAGCATCAGATCCCGGTCGATGTCCACCAGGGCCACCCTGGCCCCCTCCGCCGTCTGCACCAGCGCCCGCCCGGCCACGCTCAGGGGCCGGTCCAGCCAGGGGGCCATCAGCAGCCCGCCGTAGCGCTCCACCTGCTCGGTGACATACGCGCCCACCGCCTCGCCGTTCTCCTTCAGCTTCAGGCTGGGCCGGTCGGTGTGGGCGGCGGAGAGCAGAAAGCCCTGGGGCCTGCCCTCGGGCACCCGGAAGGCGATCACCGCCGCCCCGCCCCGGCACACGAAATACTTCCCGCCGGGGACCAGCGTCCACCCGTCCCCCTCGGCCAGCTTCTCATACCCCCGCGCCTCCAGCTCCCGCCGCAGCGCCGCCTGGGCATGATAAGGACTGTGCGCCTCATCCAAAAATTCACACAACGATCTGGTAAATGTATCCATGGTTTATACCTCTCTATATCTCATTCTACACAATACAATTGTGGAAGTTGCCGCAGGCGTCAACTTCCCGAATTGAACTCCACAAGTTTCTCCCAATTGATGCTGCCGTCCTCAAAGCAGAACTCCTGCGTAAACTCTCTGATCAAACGGTTTGCGGCCCTCTGATAGGAAGCATCAAATTCCTCCACATATTTTTCCGGCAACTTATCCATGAAGCGGATCAACTTTATATAAAATTCCTTGTCGCCGGTCAACTCCGCCCAGAAGTCCTGTCCCGCTAATTCTGTATAAAACCTGGGAATTCCACGATTGGTCGTTTTCTTTTTACCGTAGCCATAGCCAACAATCGGGACGAAGCGTTTCTTTGCCTGCTGCGCCAGTTTGCTTGCCGCCATGAAGTTTTGCTCCTGCTTCTTGCGGCTGTCTGCGTTGAAAACGCTTGTGCCAGATTTTACAGCAATGGCGTAGATGGTATTATCCCGTTCAATCATAATGTCCACGCCTTCGGCCAACGCCTTCTGGCCCTGCGCGGCGGCAGTGGCGATTGGCTCAAAGAATACGTTGCCAAAAATTGTTTCCTCCGACGAGGAAACAAAGGCGGCGAGAATTGCATCAATGATTTGAGCGGCCCCATTCATGGACTTTGCCCGGAACAAGTATGGATTTTTACGTTTCATAATCGCTTTAACATTCAGGCCATCCACTTTTTTGATAAGATTCATATAGAAATTATCCAGAGCAATCGCGACCGATTCAACAACAGCTTCTTCGCTATAACCGTTATTTATGGACATAGTCAGTACCCCCTATTTCGATGGCCTGTTTTAACTTCTGATGGACATCCGTTCCTCTAAAACGCTTTGTGCGGATTTCAGCAGACTGATCCGCAACAGAGAGCACCGCTCTCCCCAGCGCCAGCGCCAGTCCAATCGGAACCGCATTGCCGATTTGACGGTATTTGGCTGCATTTGTCCCCATAAACCTCCAGTTGTCCGGGAATTGCTGGATTCTGGCATACTCCCGAATACTCAAGGGGCGATCTTGCGTTGGATGGCACATCATGGTTGCTTTCTGTACGGGAGAAGTAACCAGTGTCGGAGACGGCTGACTGTAAGATAATCGCCTGTAAAACCCTACCTTTCCACCGCCGGATCCATAGGCGCCACCCATTGCTTCCTTTTGTACACTTTCCGGGAGGTTTCGCCAATTTCCTCCCTCGGGGACAAGCCTGAGATAAGCAAGGCGCTCTTCGCTGAACGCGGCGCACTCTCCGCAATCAGATTCCAAATCCCGGATCGCGTTCCCCAGGGTACGCCAGCGGTATTTTTGCTCCTGATGCATCTGAAAGTGGGTCGGGAACGGCAAGTAAACATCTTCGTTGTCCCGACTCCCGATCAAAACGAACCTTTCCCGAAATTGTGGGACGCCATAATTTACGGCATCCAAAACGCCATAGACCGTTCTATATCCCAACTTGCTAAACTCAGAAAGAATCACATCCAAAACAGTTCCCAACTGCTGTGCTGGGTCATCTTTATCTCTTTCCGCCAGTGCGGTGTGTTTGAGCGGCGCGGACATGATCCCTTTTACATTTTCCATGATGAAAAACCGAGGACGGATATGGTCAATCATTCGGATAAAATCCATAAACAGACTGCCCCTTGGATCATTGATTCCCATCCGTTTACCTGCGGTAGAGAATGGCTGGCAGGGTGGCCCCCCACATATCAGAAAAGGCTCTCCCGGTGCAAGTCCGGCCGCATCCAACAAATCCGTCTCATCAATTTCTCGAATATCTCCGTTCAGCACCCTGTGCCCATTTGCGTGCATGGTCGCAACACACGCCGGGTCAAAATCCTGACCAATAACAACATTCAAGCCGGCTTTCGCAAGGCCAATATCAAGCCCCATTGCCCCGGAAAACAGAGAGATCACGTCCCGGTTCAAGGCGTTGTCTTTAAAATGCAGCAAACCCATATATATTCTCCTGTCAAATCTTTTCATCACCCGGAAGGATAAAACGGCGATCAAAAAAGCTCTCTTGCCGTTTCCGTCAAATACGCCAAGTTTATTATACCATCAGGCGATATTATCTGCAACAGTTATTGAAAGGGCGAAAAACATCACTTATGTGCATTGGCTTTCCTTGGAAACCTCTGAATAAATCGTCTGCGCCCCTTGCAATAATATCATGGTTTGCCACAGGTTCGATTTTTCATTAGGCTACACCCTTATTCCCCCACGATCTGGCAGAACTGGTCGATTTTTTCCTCCACCTCCAGCAGGGCGGAGCGCCAGAAGGATTTGTCGGTCAGGTCGATGCCTGCCACTTTGGCGGTGTCCTCGGCGGTGGCCACGGTGGTGGTGCGCAGCAGCTGCTTGTAGGTGGGCACGAAGGCCGCGCCCTCCTGCTCATATCTGGCGTACAGGCCCCGGGCGAAGAGGCCGCCGAAGGCATAGGGGAAATTATAGAAGGTGGAGCCGTAGTAATGGCTCTTGCACACCCACATATAGGGGTGGCGCAGCTTCTTGTCCAGCCCGTCGCCGTAGCTGTCCTGCTGGGCCTGGAGCATGAGCCGGCACAGCTGGGCCGCGTTCATGAATTCCTGCCCCCGCTTTTCCAGCACGGCGGCCTCGAAGCGGTAGCGGGAATAGATGTCCACCACGATCTGGGTCACGTCCTGGAGCTGGCTCTCGATGAGGTTCAGCTTCTCCTGGTCGCCGGAGGCGTGGGCGATGGCGTGATTCATCACCACGCACTCGTTGAAGGTGGAGGCCGTCTCCGCCACGGGCATGGAGTAGTCCCGGTTCAGGGGGCGGTTATTCTGGATGCAGCGGTTGTGGAAGGCGTGGCCCAGCTCGTGGGCCAGGGTCACCACGTCGGAAAGGCTGCCGTCGAAATTGGTCAGGATCCGGCTCTGGCCGATGGAGGGCACCTCCGCGCAGAACGCGCCCCCGGCCTTGCCGCTGCGGGGGAAGAAATCGATCCAGGCGTTGTCGAAGGCCTCCGCCACCATGGCGCTGAGCTCCTTGTCAAAGTGAGAGAACAGCTCCACCAGATAGTCCCTGGCCTGCCCGGTGGTGAAGCGGGTGCTGCTGCGGCCCATGGGGGCGAAGAGATCATACCAGGGCAGGCCGTTTTCGTGGCCCAGCGCCCTGCCCTTGGCCCGCAGATACCGGCGGAACTGGGGCAGGCTCTCATCGATGGCGGCAAACAGGGCGTCCAGGGTGGCGCGCCGCATGTCCGAATGCTCCAGGGTCATGGCCAGGGGGCTTTCATAGGAGCGCAGGGCGCATTCGTTCAGCGTCTCCAGCTTCAGGGAGTTCAGCGCGTAGGCCACCGGGTCGGCGATGGCCGCGTAGCTGCACAGCTCCGCCTGATAGGCGTCCCGGCGGACGTCCGCCTCCGGGGAATAGGCCAGGTTCCGTGCGGCGGAGAGGGTGATCTCCTCCCCCCGGTAATTTACCTTGACGGTGCTGGTCAGGTACTGCTGCAATTCCGCCCAGGCGCTGCCGCCGGAAATTTTCAGCTTGGCCATCACCCGCTCCCCGATGCCGGGCAGCAGATGGCGGCTGGCCTCCCGGCAGCGCAGCAGCCGGAAGCGGTAGCCGGACAGGAATTCATCCCCGTCGATCATCCTTTCCAGCTCCGGCAGCCGGGCATACCAGCCCTCAAAGGCGGCGCCGGGCGCGGCGCTCTCGCTGTAAATGCCCATGATCCGCCCCAGCTGAGAGCCGGCCTCGGCGTCCGTGGTGTCCGCCGCCTGACGCAGCTCGGCAAAGGTGAAGAGCTTCCGGGCCAGCTCCGTGATCCGCTCCTGGAGCGCCAGCCCCCGCTTCAGCAGGTCCAGCGGCTCCCCGGTCAGATTTCCGGCAAACGCCTCCAGCTCCTTCACCGCCCCCTCCAGGGCCTGTACATCCCGCCCAAAGGCGGCATCCCCGAACCCTTTGTAGATCGGGTCCAGATTCCAACGTTCATTCATGATCGGTTTCCCTCCTCGGAATCCATTTTCCCCCATTGTAGCGCACATTCCCGTCCCCGTCAACCGAAACCCGCCGCCCCTTTTCATAGGCGGCAGCGGGAAAAATCCACATTAATCAGTTCTTAAGAATTCCACCACTTTCTTCTTAACAATTTAGATGATATAATGGCCCCAAAAGGAGGGGAAGGACATGTACAAGATCCTGATCTGCGACGATCAGCCGGATATTGTGAATGCGCTGAAAATTTATCTTGCCCCGGAGGGGTATACCCTGCTGGAGGCCTACAACGGGGCGGACGCGGTGAAGCTTGCCAGGGAGAACGACGTGCATCTGATCCTGCTGGATATCATGATGCCCGGCATGGACGGCATCACCGCCACCTCGAAGATCCGGGAATTTTCCAACGTGCCCATCATTCTGCTCACCGCCAAGAGCGAGACGGAGGACAAGGTGCTGGGTCTGAACGTGGGAGCGGACGACTATATCACCAAGCCCTTCGCCCCGGTGGAGGTGCTGGCCCGGGTGAAGAGCCAGCTGCGCCGGTTTTCCAGCCTGGGCAGCCGGACGGAGGACAGCAACCTCATCACCCTGGGCGGCATCGTGCTGGACGACCGCACCAAGCAGGTGACGGTGGAGGGGGAGCCGGTGAGCCTGACGCCCACGGAATACGCCATTCTCAAGCTCCTCATGTCCAGCCCCGGTAAGGTGTTCTCCACCAAGGTGCTGTATGAATCCGTGTGGCAGGAGGTGGCCCTGGGCAGCGAGGGCGCTGTGGCCGTCCACATCCGCCACCTGCGGGAGAAGATCGAGATCAACCCCTCCGAGCCCCGCTACCTCAAGGTCATGTGGGGCCAGGGCTACAAGATCGAGGCAAGGCCATGAGAAATACGCTTTGGGTCAAATTCATTGCCATTGCGCTCTGCGCCGCCTGTCTGGCGGCGGCCGCGGGCAGCGCCGTTTCTCTGCTTGTTCTGGCGCGCGAGGGGCTGCTGGAGGACGGCGCGTATGAGGCTTATCTGGATGACCAGACGCGGCGCTGTCTTCCCAGTGCCGCGCAGTGCCTGGCGGAAAAATGGGCCAGCGTGAAATACGGCGGAATGCCGGAGGAAATGGCGGACGGGGCCTTTGAAGACCGGGTCTGGCGCTGGCTGAATGCGGAAGCGGTCTCCTATGAGATCCTGGACGAAGCGGGAAAGATCATCGACGCGGTGGACAGCGGCGTGGAGCCGGTGCGGACGCTGGAATATCCCATCAGCGCGTTGGGCTACCAGAAATACCTGGACAAGGACGCCCTTGCGGACCACCCGGATGCCGAGTGGGGCATTACCCGCGACCGGGGAAACAGCTATACCACCTACCGCTTCCTGGCGGAAACGCTGGATACCCCCGTCACCGTCAGGCTCTCCCTGGGGCCGGACGCCATCCAGCCGAACGAGAGCACCCGGATCCTGGGCATTCTCAGCGGCCATTGGGTGGCCCTGGGCATCGCCCTGGCGGCGGGGCTGCTGCTGTTCGCCGCCAGCGCCGTGTTCCTGTGCAGCGTCGCCGGATGCAAAAAGGGGAGCCAGGAAATTCGGGCCGGTGGGCTGAATGCCCTGCCCCTGGATCTGTACGCCGCCGGTGTGATCGGCATTTACGCGGTGGGCATCTACCTGTGCCAGGCGTTCTTTGGAGAGCTGGGGCTGAAGGCCGCACTGGCAGCGGCGGCAGGCGCGCTTTACGCGGCGGGCGTGCTCTTCGTGTGCTTCTGCTTTGCCTTTGCCGCCCAGGTGAAGATGGGCCACGGCCACTGGTTCTGGAATACGGTTGCCGGCCGGTGCCTGAAGCTGGCCGGGTGGCTGCTGCACAGGCTTTTCCTGTTCCTCCCTGAGCTGTGGCGCTTTGTCCTGCGGATCGTCAAGGATGTATTTAAGGTCGCGGGCGCTTTGGCCACTCTGCTGTGGAGCTGGGCGAAAACGGCGCTGCGCTTCCTGGGCCGCCTGCTGCGGCGTGTCGGAAAGCTCTGCGAGCGGACGCTCTCCCTGCTGCCGCTGACCTGGCAGTGGATCGTGACCGGGGGCGTGCTGGCGGTGTGGCTGCTGCTGGCGTGCCTGGGCAGAAATGAGGGCGCGGCGGTGCTGTGGTGCGTGGCGGCCCTGGCGGCGGTGATGTACGGCTCCAACTGCTTCGGTACCCTGCTGGACGCGGCCAAGCGCATGCGCGGCGGCGACCTGGAGAGCAAGGTGGAGGAAAAATATCTGGTGGGCTGCTTCCGGGAATTCGCCGATGAGCTGAACGGCCTGGCCGACGTGGCCATGGTGGCGGCCCAGAACCAGCTGAAAAGCGAGCGGATGAAGACCGAGCTCATCACCAACGTTTCCCACGACATCAAGACCCCCCTGACCTCCATCATCAACTATGTGGATCTGCTGGGAAAGCCCCACACCGCCGAGGAGGGAAAAACCTATGTGGAGGTGCTCTCCCGCCAGAGCCAGCGGCTCAAAAAGCTGATCGACGACCTGATGGAAATGAGCAAGGCCTCCACCGGCAATGTCCAGGTGGAGATCGCAAGGATCGACGCCGTGGAGGCGGTCACCCAGGCCCTGGGGGAATTTTCCGACAAGCTCACCGCCGCCGGGCTGACCCCGGTGTTCCACCAGAGCGAGGAAGCGATCTTCCTGCTGGCCGACGGGCGGCTGCTGTGGCGGGCCATGAGCAATGTGCTGAGCAACGCGGTGAAATACGCCCTGCCCGGCACCCGGCTCTACGTGGATGTCTCCGCCGCCGGGGACAAGGCCATCATCTCCTTCAAGAACATCTCCGGGGCCCAGCTGAACATCAGCGCCGAGGAGCTGATGGAGCGCTTCGTCCGGGGCGATTCCTCCCGCAACACCGAGGGCAGCGGCCTGGGCCTGAACATCGCCAAGAGCCTGATGGAGCTGCAAAAGGGCCAGCTCCAGCTCCTGGTGGACGGCGACCTGTTCAAGGTGACCCTGGTATTCCCAAGAGCGGACTGAATAAAGGCAACAGGCGCGGTCATTTTTTGAATGGCCGCGCCTGCTTTTTTTATTGCACGATCCTTGCGGCGCTGCCGGTGAGGGTCTTGGTGACGACGATCTGGCGGTCGATGCGCTGCTTCAGGTCGCTGACATGGGAGATGATGCCCACCAGGCGGTCGCCCTCGGTGAGGGTGAGCAGGGCCTTCATGGCCTGGTTCAGGGCCTGGTCGTCCAGGGAGCCGAAGCCCTCGTCCACAAACATGGTATCCAGCCGGACGCCTCCCGCGCTGGACTGGATCACGTCGCTCAGACCCAGGGCCAGGGCCAGGGAGGCCAGGAAGGATTCGCCGCCGGACAGGCTCTTGACGCTGCGCTCGCTGCCGTTGCAGTGGTCAATGACATCCAGCTCCAGGCCGCTCTGGCTCTGGCGGTTCTCCGCCTCGGCGCGGCGCTTCAGCTCGTACTGGCCGTCGGTCATCACCGTCAGGCGCAGGTTGGCCCGGCGGATGATCTGCTCAAAATAGGTGGTCTGGACATAGGCCTCCAGGCTGAGCTTGGCCTTGCCCCGGACGGTGCCGCCCGCGGTATCGGCCAGGGCGCGCACCCAGGCATAGCGGCTTTCCAGGGCCGTCAGCGCCGCCAGCTGGCGGCGCAGGCCGGAAAGGGCGGCGGCGTTGGCGGCAATGCGGCCGTCGGCGCCTTCCTTTTGTGCCAGCTTTTCCCGGCGCTGGGTCTGGGCCTGGGTCTGGGCGTCCAGATCCGCCTGGACATCGATTTTCGGCGCGTCCTCCAGCTGCTGGCGCAGCTGCTGGGCGGCGGAGCGGGTGCGCAGCACCGCGTCGCTCTTCTCCCGCAGGGTCTGCCCGGCCTGCTCCGCCGCCCGGCGGAGCAGCTCCAGCCGCTGCCGCTTTTCCTCCAGCGCCTTCCGGGCGTCCCCCGCCGTGGGGAAGCGCAGCGCGAGGGCGGCGGCCTGGGCAGCGGCGGCTTCCCGGCGGGCGCAGAGGGCGCTTCTGTCCGCCGTCAGGGCGGCGATGGTTTTGTTCAGCGCTTCCAGCGCCTGACGGGCGGCGGGGATGGCCCGCTCCGCTTCCGTCAGCCTGGCGCAGCGCGCTGCCTCCGCCTCGATCTGCCGGGTCAGGTCCTCCAGTTCTCCGCGGACCTGCTGGATTTCCTGGGGCAGCCGGGCTTCCTCCACCCCGGCCTCCTGCAATCCGGCCTCCAGCTGCTGCCGGGCAGCCGTGTCGGTGGAGCGCAGGGCGGCGCAGGCCTCGCTTTCGCGCCGCAGCGTCTCCCGGCTCTGGGCGGCGGCCTTCTGCGCCCGGCCCAGCGCCTCCTGGGTGGGCGCGCCGGGGGAAGGACAGGCGGGGGCGGGATGGTGAATGCTGCCGCATACCTTGCAGGGCTCGCCCTCCCGCAGCTCCAGGGCCAGCACCCCCGCCTGCTCGGCCAGAAACGCCTCGTTCATCTGAAAATAACGGCGCTCCGCCTCCTGGGCGGCCTGGGCGGCCCGGGCGGCGGCCAGCCGGGACACGGTCAGCACCGTTCCCTCGGCGGGCTTC
>OMCP01000372.1_pt1 | contig 15735 bp, 15 predicted proteins | sample 1646051 | NCBI WGS metagenome assembly OMCP01 (sample SAMEA103958146, study PRJEB25191) | human gut metagenome
AACGCTCGCCCCCTACGTATTACCGCGGCTGCTGGCACGTAGTTAGCCGGGGCTTTCTGGTATGGTACCATCAAACTAAGTTCATTTCCTAACCTAGCATTTTTTTCCATACAACAGAGTTTTACAATCCAAAGACCTTCATCACTCACGCGGCATTGCTCGTTCAGAGTTTCCTCCATTGACGAATATTCCTAACTGCTGTCTCCCGTAGGAGTTTGGGCCGTGTCTCAGTCCCAATGTGGCCGTTCAACCTCTCAGTCCGGCTACGCATCGTTGCCTTGGTAGGCCATTATCCCACCAACTAGCTAATACGCCGCAGGCCCATCTTAAAGCGGAGCTTTAAAGGCTCCTTTCAATATATAGAAAGTATCCATATATATTATTCGGTATTAGCAATCGTTTCCAACTGTTATCCCCAACTAAAAGGTAGGTTACCCACGTGTTACTCACCCGTCTGCCACTAGGTGGCGAACCGATTCCAGCTTTGTGCAAGCACTCCACTTTCCTCGGACCACCTCGTTCGACTTGCATGTCTTAGGCATGCCGCCAGCGTTCATCCTGAGCCAGGATCAAACTCTCCAAAAAAAAATAATTTCTTTGATTAAGTTTGTTTTTCCTAGCTACTCAAAGTAACGTTTTGCTCAGTTTTCAAAGAACATTTTCTTAATGATTTTAGCACTTTTTTTGAAGTGCATTAATAATATAACAGATTGTTTTTTTAAAGTCAATACTTTTTTTGACATTTTTTTATTTTTTTTTATTTCTTTGCAATCTGTCAGTCCCTTTCAAAAGGTACGCCTAATAATATACCAAAGTTTTTTCATCATGTCAACACTTTTTTTGCTTTTTTTGACATAAGTTTCAAAAGGTATATTTAATATATCAAAGGGCGGTGATTATGTCAATACTTTTATGCATTTTTTAATATTTTATATCACCTTTCTTTAATATATTATGCTTCCTTTTTAAAAAGTTTCCTTTTCTTCTTTATTGTTAGTAATTTTTTCATATTGTTTGTAATAATTTTCTATTGTTTCTCTATCAAATGGCATCTCTTTAATACGAACCATATCGATTAAGTTACCTAGTTCATATTTTAAGATAAAATCTAATCTTGAAGAATAGTGCATTTGCTTTTTGTGATACTTGTACTCTACTCTATCTAAAATTTTAAAACTTCCATTAGGAAACACTCTTAAATCCAGGTCATAGTCTATGTATTTTATAACATGTTCGTCAATTAAAAATGGAGTGGCTATGTTACAATAGAAATATATACCATATTCTTTTAGCTGTCCAATAATGTTAAACCAACGATCTTTGAAAAAAAACATTATTGCTGGTTCTTTGGTTTTCCATACTTTTCCATCAGAATCTATAACATTAGTATGTTTATTACCAAATACGATATAATCATCTTTTATATCAAGAACTACTGCTTCATCCCATTGACGATGTAATTTCCCATTATGTTTGTAGCAATGGATTTCTAATTTATCTCCTACTTTAATATTTTCCATCTAATACTTCCTTTCAGATTTGTAATTATTATACACTATTTTTAATGAAATACAAAATTTTTTTATTTTATTCTTTTAGTTATGATATAATTATTATAAGAATAGGAGGGATTTACTTGATTGTTAATTTTATCAATATTTGTAAATACTTATATTTGTTAATAAAATCACTATTCCTATTTATATTCGATTTTATAAGATGTTTCTTTTTAGGATTTTATGTTTCTTTCTTTTCTTTATTTAAATTTTTCTTTTTAGGTCTTTTTACGGTTATTAGCTTAATACCTAAATATTTTATTATTGGTATTAGAAGAATTTTTAAAAAGGAAAAGTGGAAAAGTGAATATTTTAGTAAAGCTATTTTAGGATTATCTATATGCGTTTACTTAATTTGTGTTTTTATTATTTCAAGATGGATTTCTCAAAATATTAGAATTAAATTAATGAGTGAACAGATAATAAACGATACTAATCTTGTTACTAATATACCAATCGAAAGTGAACAAAATGGCAATGTAGATAATACTGATGATAATCAATCAAATATTAATGATACTAATCCTAATTATAAAGTTTATGATTATGAAAAATACAAAGATGTTTCATACTTAAGTGTTGATTTCAGTCAACTTATTAAGCAAAATGATGATACTGTCGGTTGGTTATATATTAATGGAACAAATATTAATTATCCTTTTGTGCAGGGAGAAGATAATAGTTATTATTTGACTCATTCTTTTGATAAGAAAAAAAGTTGGGCAGGATGGATTTTTGGTGACTATCGAAACAATATGGATAATTTGAAGACAAATACTATTATTTATGGTCATAATGTTTTAAATAAAAATCTTTTTGGAACACTGCCAAGGGTTCTTAAAAAAAGCTGGTATACTAATCAAGATAATCTTTTAATTAAGATGTCAACACCGAAGAAAAAAACTATTTGGAAAATATTTTCAATATATAAAATAGAACCTGAAGCTTATTATTTGCGAACTGTTTTTGAAGATGATGAACACGAATTGTTTTTAAAAACAATTAAAGATAGAAGTATTTATGATTTTGGTGATATTTTAACTATGCAAGATAAAATTTTAACTTTATCAACTTGTGATAATTCTGGTGATTTTAGAATTGTAGTTCACGCTAGACTTGTTAGTAGTAATTAAAACTCCGATTATTTAAATTAATCGGAGTTTTATTATTGACTTAATAGTGAGATAGCCATTTGTAATTGGTTATCATTAGCATCATTTTTATCTTTATAGTATTCTTTATCTAATTCTACATAATGAGTAGGTTCTAAACCAACTTCATTTATGAAGTTACCGTTAGGTGTTAGCCATCTTTGAGTTGTATACTTAATCATGCTACCATCTTCCATATCATAGGTTTGCTGTACTGTGGCTTTACCATATGTATTTGTTCCAACAACATAGCCACCGTAGGATTCCTTGATAGCTGAGGCTAAAATTTCTGAGGCTGATGCACTGTTTTTATTTACCAGTACCGCAATATTATATTCTTTATGTTCATTCGTTTTAGAATATTTTATTTCTTTACCAGAAGCATCTTCTAATTGATAGATAATTTTATTTTTAGCTAGGAAGATATCACAAATATCAGTTACTATATCTAGGTAACCCCCACTGTTATCTCTTACATCAATTATTAGACTGTTGATGTTGGAATTTTCTAATTCTTTTAGCTTGTTTTTAAATTGTTCTGTTGTTACTTTAGAGAAGATAGATATTTTTAAATATCCAATTTTTCCTTTAGAGGTTTCTATTGTTTTACTTGTTACAGAAGGTATTTCAATATTATTTCGTTCTAGTGTTATTTTTTTTTCTTCTTCATTTCTTAATATTGTCATCGTTATTTTACTTTTGTCACTATTTTTGATGTAGTTAGCAACATCGGTGGAAGTTTTTCCAGTAAAATCTTTTCCATCTACTTTAGTGACGATATCACCAATATTTAAGCCAGCTTTAGAAGCAGGGGTGTTTTCAAATACATTAACTATAATAATTTGTGAATTAGTAGTCATTCCTATTTCACAACCTATTCCTTGGTATTTGCCATTTACTCTTTGCATAAATGATTCGGCTGCTTCTGAATCAATATAAGTAGTATACGGATCGGATACTGATGATAACATCCCATCTATAGCTGATTCTATTAATTTATCTTTATCAAGATTACCATAATATTTATTATTAATAGTATTATATGCTTCTAATAATTTATTTAATTCTTTACTATTTTTAAAATAATTACCTTTTGTATTTAGATTAATGATCGAAATGGCCATTATGGCTCCTATGCCGATAGAAAAAATCATAATTATTAGGACTTCTTTAAACGAATAACTTTCAACTTTCTTTTTCTTAAATGGCTTTTTTTTCTGCCAAAAGTTTTTAATTTTTTCTTTTAGTGTCTCTTTTTTATTTTTTTTAAATATGTTCATGATGCCACCCTCATTCTATTTTTATTTTAGCATACAAAAAAAAGTTATACAAGGCGATTAAAAATAATTTGTTAATTTAACATAATTTATTTGTATAACTAATATTATTTATTCGTTAATATCTTAACATATTTATACGAGGTATTTTCTTTTATTATTCCCATTTCATATGCTTTAACCAATAATTGTAAATTTGATATTTGATGCTTTAGGTCACTTCCCTTATCGACATCCGCTATAGTAATTCTTGAGGATATGGTTTCTTTAATATCAATGGTTGAATGAATATCTTCATTATTTTTTATAGCGTTTTCAAAATTGCTGAATGGCTCATGGGCAATGATTCGCATGCCGGTTGATCCCGATACTAGTGTATAACCTGCAATACCGGTTGTTTTTTGGTAAGCTTTGGAGAAACCGCCATCGATTACTATTACTTTGTTGCCGGCTTTTAATGGTGTTTCACCGTTTATTTTTTCCACAGGAATGTGACCATTTATAATATGAGCATTTTGGGTATTGCTAATACCAAAGTTTTTCATAATTTGTTCCATTATAAAAGGACTATCTTGATATTTGTAGTAATAATTACGATTTTCTTTATGGGATTTTTTGTCTTTTATTAAAACTCTTTCTAGGGTAGTCATTTTGTCTTTGCCAAAGAATGGAGAATCTGGTCCACACCATAAATACCACATTAGGTCTAGGTCATATTCGGTATTTTTATTTGAATTATAGTATAAAAATCTAACTTTTCGATCTATATAGTCAAATAGATCTTTCCCCGATAATTTTAGTCCATCTAGGTTTACTTCCTTTAAGCTACCATCTTCATTTAAAGGAACTAGGGCATGATACATTAGATTATTATTTTCTATCTTGTACATAGACCCTTTGTTAATAAAGATGCTCATATGTCTTTGTAAAAGTGAACTGTTTTTGAATGATGCGACAAGGTCTTTAATAATTTTATTTTCTTCTTCTGTTAATGTATACGGGTTTTCGCGGTCGATGGTAGGAAAATCAGCATCCTCTAAATCATAAGTTACATTATCTATGGTAATAGTTTTAGCTTGATAGTCGATTTGATGAAGCAAACGACGATTTAGCATATTATATTCTTTATGATTATCTACTAAAGTACCTTCTAATTTATACATGATTATAGATATAGCTTTGTGTATTTTTGCAGATTGCCTGATATTGGGATTGCTATAATACTCTTCGATAGTGGTTTTCTTAGGGCGCCAGATTAGCGCAGATGAATAATTTTTTTCAGCAAAATTGGCTAATGGTCTTAAATTAATGCCATAGATATCTTCTAGTATTTCTAAATTGTTGTGGCGAACACTATTAGTTATTACACCAGCAACGCATATATTACTTCCTAGTGCAGAACCCATCCATAAAATGTCATGATTTCCCCACTGAATATCAACGCTGTGGTATTGCTCTAATAAATCCATTATTTTATGAGGTTCTTTTCCACGATCGTAAATATCACCAACAATATGCAATTCGTCTACAGCAAGAGCTTTGATAATTGACGAAAGCGCTATAATTAATTTTTCGGCGTAATTAAGTTCAATAATTGATTTAATTATGGCTTGATAATACTTATCTTTATTTTCTTGTTCTATTTTGTTATTTAATAGTTCATCTATGATGTAACTAAGTTTTTCATTATATAATTTATAAGTTTTTCTTACTTTACTGCGAGTGTAACGTGATGAAAATTTTTTGGTTACTTCTATTATACGAAGTAAATTTTCTTCATACCATTTGTCTTTGTCAGAAATTTCACTTAGGACTAATTCCATTTTTTCTTTAGGATAGTATATCAGTGTTGCTAATGAATCTTGTTCTTCTTCGGATAATGTTTGATTGAATAATTGACTTATTCTATATCTTATCCCGCCTGAAGCATTGTTTAGAATATGATAAAAGGCATCAGCTTGACCGTGGAGATCACTCATAAAATGTTCAATGCTTCGTGGTAAGGCTAAAATCGAATTTAGATTGATTATTTCTGTAACAGCATCGTCTATCGTTGGAAAACGATTAGCTAGTTCTTTTAGATATTCTTCTTTTTGATATATGATAGTTTTAATATCTTCCATAGAATCACCTTTATTTTATTTTAAATTTTCAAACCAATGACCTAAAACTACGTTTTCAACTTCATATTTGCCTTTTTGATTTTTCTTAGTAATGACATATGTTTTGTAACCTAATCCATAGTAATAGCCAGTTCCATTATCTTCTACTTCTATTGGAAAACAAAACCATGGTTTTTGGTTTTCATCTACACGAATTTTGTCTACCGAATATACTAGTACCCATAAAGCAACTATGACTATTATCCATACTATTTTTTTTGCCATATATCCTCCTTCTTTACTTTATTTTTACTTTATTACTATTTGTGTATTAACAGTGATACGCATTCAATATGTTCAGTTTTAGGGAACATATTTACTGGTGTAATTTCTACTAATTGATATTTTTCTTTTAATTTTTCAATATCCTTTTTCAAGGTGTTGGGGTTGCAAGATACATATATTATGATTTTAGAATTAATATTTAATAGATGTTCTTTAGTTTTTTCGCCTAAACCTGCTCTTGGTGGATCTACTATAACAACATCAAAATATGTGTTTTCTATACTCGATGCATCTTGGTGTTGGAAGGAGATATTGTCAATTTTGTTTATTTCTTTGTTTAAAAATGCATTTTCAATATTCTCTTTAACAATATCAATTCCGAGTATATGTTCAAAGTATTCATTTAAATAAATTCCTATTGTTCCAGTTCCACAGTATAGATCTAATAAGCTTGATGATGGAGTTATAAAGTTTTTAATGGAATTATATAAGTTTGCTATCATATTAGTATTTATTTGGAAAAAAGAATTAGGTCCAATTAAAAATTCTAGGTTGTTAATTTTTTCTTTGATAGTTGGATTGCCATAGACTAGATCATTATTTATATAAATACTTTTGATATTTTTAATTTTTTTTAGGTTATTGTAATCTTTTAATTGTCCTTTAAAATTTATAAGTAACTCATCATAGTTATTACTGTATCTAATCATTATTTCAGTTACTTTGGTTAAGTCTAGTGTTTCTAAATATTTTTTTATTTTGTTTATTTCTTTATTTAATATTAGGCATTCCTCTATTATCACTAAGTTGTTGCTATTTTTTTGATAATATCCTAACTTGCCATTATGGATGTGAAATGTTACTTTATTACGGTAATTGATTTCATTATTCGCAATAATGGTGTTTACTTTAACATTAGGGAATAATCTTTTAATATAGTTTTCTTTAATTTCATTTTCTTTATTTATATTGACATTCCAAAATGTACAGCCACCACATTTAGGAAAATACGGGCATAATGGTTTTACTCTATCTTCTGATTCTTTAACTATTTTGACTATTTCTCCTTGAAGATATTTTTTATTTACGCGGGTAATTCTCACTTCCAATTTATCTTTTGAAACAGCATTTTTAATATAGATAGGTTTATTTTCTATTCTACCTACTCCATCACCTAAATTGGTATTGCTGATAATATTTACTTCTTTAATGTCACCTATTTTAATCATTATTTAATACCTTCTTTTGATATTTAAGACTACTTATAATTTTTCCTTTTTTATCTTGACGAGAATATTCCCATATGCCAAGTCCTTGTTTGAAAAGATATCTTTCTTGATATTCATCTTCATTATTTATTACTTCTATTAAAAGAGATTGGTCTTCTGATAATTTGACACTTTTTATTTGATAAGTTTCCCATTGTTCATTGGTTTTATATATTTTATTTATTATCTTTTGATTGTTTAGGTAAAGTCCATCATCGGTTACTTTCATTTGATATTCATAATCATCTAACAAATAAGTAACTGTATGTTCTTTTATATCCTTAATGGTAAGATATTTTTCTTGATTGTTATTATCTAAATATTTTATTTTATAATTTAAATCTCGATATAAGAATGTGTATAGTTTGTTACTAATGGGTGAGATTAAATAGTAATTTTCAATATTATTGGAATAAATATTCTCTATTTTTGTAAATTCATCTATAAATTTTACGTTTTTAGTATTTTTAATTTGGAGAAGACTGTTTACTAAGCAAGCTATACTGTTTTTTTCGTATTTTGTTATATCTTTATTTAAAGTTAATTCAATAATATCATCATTTATAGTTATATTTTTCACTTGTAAATCAGTGGCAATATTGGGTAAAAGCTTATTAGTAATTTTGTTAACAATTTCTTCTTTTGAAGTGTTTTTTTCTATGTTTAATAAATAATAACTTAAATTAACTGGACTGCTTTTAGTATCATAGATATAATATGCTTTGTATATGTCAATATTATAATTTTGTTTTTCTTCTTTAGAAAAATCAACTAATACTATTATTACAGTGGCGACGAATAAAACTAAAGTTAAAAGAATTATGTTACTTCTTCTTATTTTTGTTTGGGTCATATTGTCACTTCCTTGTGTTTATTATAGCATATATCTTTATATATGTAAAATTTGATTTATATCATTTTTTACTTATAAATATGCTTTATTTATCCATAATATTAGTGATAAGTGAGTGATTTTATGATAGGTAATGTTTATGAGGTAGTTAAAAAAATTAAAAAGGAAACTAATGATTTAAAAGATATTATTTATAGAAAGAAGAAAATGGGTGGTAAAGATGTTTATATAATTTATAATGAGCCACTTACATCTTCTGATAAAATAAGTGATTTTGTAATTAGGAGTTTAAATAATATTGCAAAGTCTAGAAGTAGGAAATTAATTGACTTAATGGAAAATGATCTTAGTAATTATAAAGTTGTGAAATTTTATGATTATGACACTTTGTGTAAATATTTGCATAGAGGTTTTTGTATTATTATTGTTTCTTCGGAAAATGTTGGATTAGCTTTGGAAACTAAAGCTAATATCAATAGATCGGTAGGAATTCCTGATTCTGAGAATACTATTAGGGGTCCAAAAGATGCTTTTGTTGAAAATTACCAAATTAATATAGGGCTTATTAAGAAGAGAATTAAAACAAATGATTTATGGATTGATGAAGTTAATATTGGGAGGTACACTGATACTCAAATTGGTGTTCTTTCTATTAATGGGGTTGTCAAAAGGGAATTAGTAGATGAGGTTATTGACAAATTAAAGAAAATTGATATAAGTGGAATTATTAATAGTGATATGGTTAAAAATTTGATTGAAAAGGAAACTAAATGTCTTCTTCCTACTATTATTTCTACTGAAAGGCCCGATGTAGTTAGTAATGCTCTTTTAGAAGGAAAAGTGGCAATTGTAATTGATAATAGTCCATATGTTTTAATTATTCCTGGATTATTTAATGATTATTTTAAGACTCCTGAAGATTTTTATGCTAAAAATATTAATACTACTTTTACTAGGATACTAAAATATATTGCTTTTTTTATTGCATTGCTTACTCCTGGGGTATATATTGCATTAATTACTTATAATCAAGAAATGATTCCTACTGATTTGTTAATTAATTTTGCAATGCAAAGGGAGGGCGTTCCTTTTCCAGCTTTTTTTGAGGCTTTTATGATGATGATATCTTTTGAAATATTAAGGGAGGCAGATTTAAGAGTACCTGGAGTTTCTGGTAATTCATTATCCATAGTCGGTGCGTTAATTTTAGGGGAAGCTGCGGTTAATGCGGGAATTGTTTCTCCTATTATGATTATTGTTATCTCAATTACGGCGATTAGTTCTTTGCCGTTTACTGAACCAGAGATGACTAATGGACTTAGATGGTATCGGTTACTTTTTATGATAGGTGGATCGTTTCTTGGAATAATTGGAATTGTAGTTATATTTATTTACTTTATTACTAAAATGGCATCTGTTAAATCTTTTGGTAAACCATATTTGATGCCTTTTGCTCCTGCTTCTTTGGTTGGACTTAAAGATGGTTTTGTTCAATTTCCACTTAAAAGTAATAAAAAAAGGGTAAAGTATTTATCAAACAATATTATAAAGCAAGGGGATGATGAAATTGAAAAAAATTAAACTTTGTTTTTTGTTTTCTGTTTTCTTTTTGAGTGGCTGTTATAATTATCACGAACTTAGTGAACTTTCTATTACTACAGCGATTGGGATTGATAAAAGTGAAAATGGATATAAGTTAATAGCACAGGTTATGAATATACAAAAAAAGAATAGTGATGCTAGTAGTGGTGGTAATACACCTGAGGTTATTATATATGAAAATGAAGATAAATCTTTGCTTAATGCGCTTAGACATATTGTTTTGCAAGCTCCTAAAAAGTTATATCCAAGTCATTTAGATATTCTATTAATTAGTGAAGATGTAGCTAAAGAGGGCTTAGAAGATATTTTTGAATTTTTCTTTAGAGACCCTAACGTTAGAATGCAATTCAATGTTCTTATTGCTAAAGGTACAACTAGTGAAGAGGTACTTGAAACTTTGACTCCAGGTCAAGCCGTATCTTCTAAAAATATTGTCGATAGTCAAGAGACAGACGCTAAATATTTAGGTACTAGTCAACTGATTACTTTTGAAGATCTTATGGATATGTATTTAAATCCAAATAAGGAAATTATTATTCCAGCTGCTATATTAAATACCAAAACTAGCGAAAACAATAGTATTGAAAATATTGAAAAAGCAAATGATAATACCAAAATTATCTTGGATAGTACTGGTGTTTTTAAAGATAGTAAACTTATTGGGTATATCGATAATGAAGAGAGTATTTATTTAAATTATATTAAAGGTGAGGTTTTGGGAACTTTGATAATATGTGAATGTGATATGGGAAATTATTTGACTAGCGAGGTGAAAAATATTAAATCAACTGCTAATTTTGATAAAAAAGAAAAAAAAATAGTAATTGAAGTTAGCGGGGATGGAAATATTAATGAGATGAACTGCTATATTGATGTTGAAAAAGGTAGCGGAATAGAAAAAATAGAAAAATTAGTAAATGATGAGGTGGAAAAAAATATTAATAAATTTATTAGGGATAGTATTAGCAAATATAATAGTGATTTTTTTAGTTTTTTAGATATCATTTATAAGAGTGATTACACTTATTATAAGACCATTAAGGATAATTGGTATGAATCTGGTCTTAAAAATTTAAAATTTGAAGTGAAAAGTAAAATTAAAATTACCAAAAAAGGAAATGTATTGAGGGATATATATGACAAGTGAAAATAAAATTGATGCTTTACAGTTGTGTTCGTTAATTATAATGATATCTCTTAGCGGATTTTTGGGTTCGGGATTTTATTGTTTAATTAAAGCTGCTCTCACCAACGGATATTTAAGTATTGTTATTGGAGGGGCTATAGCTATTATAATTGCTTTTTTGTTACTATATATTGCAAACTATGAAATAGAATTACCTATTAATGAAAAAATTAATAAACTTTTTGGTAAAGGTATTGGTGTTATACTAAATGTTATTTTGACTATTTTGGTATTTGCTATTGGGGTATTTTTTACATATAATTTAAATAATTTTATTTCAAGTCAATTTTTATCGGAGACACCAATTGCCTTTATTGCTATTGTTTTTGCTCTTTTGCTTTTGTATGTAATTAATAAAGGAATTGAAACTTTATCTAGAGTAGCACTTTTAATTTTAGTGCTTAATTTAATACTATATGGTATTGCGATTTTTGGGCTTACTCCAACTATTGAGTTAGATAACTTTTTACCTTTTATGAAAGATGGTCTTTCTAAACCATTGATTGGATCACTTTATTTTGTTGCAATAAATATTATGCCTGTATTTTTACTACTTATTATTCCTAAAAAAAATATTGTTGATGAAAATCATTATAATAAATTTGTTATAATTTCTATTATAATCTCCATCGTTTTAATATTCTTTATCTTTGTGGTGGTTGTTGGAAATCTCGGTATATATTTAGCAAGTTCTTATCAATATCCTGAATATATTGTTTTGAAGAGAATTAGCCTATTTAACTTTTTAGATAGGATAGAAAATATGTTGGTAATACAATGGATTTTTGCTCTTTGCTTAAGCATTTGTATTGTAGTATATTATATTTCTAATACTATTAAGAAGAAAAAACATAATAAACTTATAAATACTGGAATTATCTTAGCTCTTTTAATAGCTTCCCTTTATTCTTTTAAAAATAATACTATTTTTAATGAATTTATTTATTATTATTTTCCCTATGTTAGTTTAACTATTTTTATAATTATGTTGTTATGCGGGATAATGATATTTATAAAAAGAAGAAGAACTTAGTTTTATTTTGTAGGTATCTTATACGAAAGAAAAACTCATAAACTATTAAATTTATGAGTTTTAAATGTATTCTATAATTATCTTTTTGAGAATTGTGGTGCACGACGAGCTGCTTTAAGACCATATTTCTTTCTTTCTTTTGCTCTAGGGTCTCTAGTTACAAAGCCAGCTGCTTTTAATTTTTTACGATAAGAATCCTCATTTTGTTCGTTATCTTTATCATATTCTAGTAAAGCTCTTGTAATTCCTAATCTAATTGCTCCTGCTTGACCAGTAAAGCCACCACCTGATACAGATGCTGTAATGTCAAATGTTTCTTCGTTATTTGTTAATACAAGTGGTTGTTTTAAATCCATTACTAATACATCATATGGCATATATTCATTTACATCTCTACCATTAACAGTAATTTTTCCTTTACCAGGAGTTAATGTAACTCTTGCTACGGCGCTTTTTCTTCTACCAGTTCCGTAAAAACTTCTTTTAGCCATTGTTATTTCCTCCCTACTTCTATTGTTTGTGGTTTTTGTGCCATATGTGGATGAGTATCAGAGGCATATACAAATAGTTTTTTGTACATTGCTCTACCTAATCTTCCTTTAGGTAACATCCCTTTTACTGCTCTTTCTACCATTTCAACTGGGTAGTTAGTTCTCATTTCTTTAGCAGTTCTTTCTCTTAATCCACCAACATATCTTGAGTGATTGTAATAAATTTTTCCTTCTAATTTATTACCTGTTAATTTTACTTCACCAGCATTGATGATAATAACGTTATCACCACAATCTATATGTGGAGTGTATGTTACTTTATGCTTTCCTCTTAACATATGTGCTGCTTTAGCTGCTACTCTACCAAGAGATTGCCCTTTAGCATCAATAACATACCATTTTCTTTCAACAGTTTCTTTTTTTTGCATAAATGTTGTCATTTTTTATCTCCTTATTAATTAATAAATATTTATTACTTTTAAGTTGTGTTCCCACCACAAAATAAAGGTAATATAAATGTACCGATTATGATTTTACTAGAAAATACTAAAGTTGTCAATAAATATATGAAAAAAATTTGTTTTTTATGAAGGTATTTACTATTATTCTATTTTTAAATTGTTATTTGCTATGATGAGATTTTTCATCTTTAGTCTAAAATTATAACTATTCGCGTGTTTACTATGTGATATGAAAGAATTCCAACAAGTAAGTAAATTGGAATAATCTAACTTGCCAAGTGAATAATCTTTATTCCATTTAATTATTTTTCTTTTTATTTTCTTTTTACAAATATTTCTTAATAATCTGTGTGTTTCATATATTTTATAACCACAAAAATTAATACCTGAATTATTTTTGTAATACCTACTTTTGCTATTTAATTCTAATTTTAGATGGGTCATTAAATATTTTTCTATTTTCTTTTTGATTAGGAAGCATTCTTGTTTTGTTTTTAGTAATAGGCAAAAATCATCCATGTAACGAACATAATATTTAACTTTAAGTTCTTGTTTAATGTAATAATCTAATTTGCTTAAATAGATATTTGCATAGTATTGAGAAGTATAATTTCCAATGGGGATGCCTTTTTCTTCATTACTTTCATTTATTAAGATTTTTGTTAAATTAAGTAATTTTTTATCGCTAATATAACACTTCATAATATTATATAAAATATTTTTATCAATGCTGTAAAAATATTTTTTTATATCACATTTTAAAATATAATATTCTCTATGTTTACTTTTCATTATTCGCATATAGTATTCAATTTTTTTAACAGCATTATGAGTTCCTTTATTCTTAATACAAGCATATGTATCATCTATTAATCTTGGAATAATATAAGGCTTAATGAACTGTTCTATATACCATTGCTGTACTATTCTATCTTTTAGGGGAAGAGCAAGTATTTTTCTTTCTTTAGGTTCATAAATAGTAAAAGAAAAGTACTTGCTGGGTTTATATTTATTACTTTTTAATTCATTTAGTAGATTACAAATATTAGTTTCTAAATTAATACTAAATTTTATAACGTTTTTTTTATTGCCCTTACTTTTAATGCTTCTTTTATAGGCATTAAGCAAATTTAAAAAAGTTAAATTTTTATTAAAGGTATTTTTTATTGTTTTAGACACGAATTAATCCAACCTCCTAATAAATTACCAATATTTGTTATTTTTTTGCTCCAAGCGGTGTAATTCTTAATATTTATATATTTATTTTTATAGGATACTCTTACTAATACTTTTAATACTTTTAAATCTACATCTAGTAATTTTAATATTTTTATTCTAATAGTTTTATCATATTCACTTTGTGCTTCAATAACTTTTTTTAACCCATTATAAGTGTTATTTTTTATAGATTGGACTAGGCAAAATTTTTCTTTCTTAGGATATTTTTGAGATATTGTTTCAGTATAATAAATAAGTTCTAGATATTGTTTATATATAATTAGATTATCTAATTCATTCATTTAACATCCCTTTAATTTCATTTAAAATATTTAATGCCTTAATCGGAGTGGTTTTTTCTATATTAATATATTTAATTTTTTTGATTACTTTATCTACGTTTATATTTTTTTCTTCTATTATTTTTATTTTAAATGATAAATTTTTGAAAATTGTTAAATATCTTTCTAAAGCATTAATGGGGAACCCACATTTTAGTATATCGCTTGTTAGGTTAGTTAATTTTAATGGCACTACTTTACTTATTTTTTTAGCATCTTCATCTATAAAAATATAGAAATTTCCTACTTTGAATAAATAATATGTATCTTCATTTTCTTTCTTTTCTTTTAAATATTTTAAATACAAACTACTCATATATACCTCTTTCTTTTTTTGTTTAATAAAAAGCAGTAAAAGAATATCTAATGATAATTTTTTACTGCTTAAATGTACTAATGTAATTATTCCCATTTTCGTCATTTTACTACTCACAGGAATAACTACTGTTTATGTTTTTATTTAGTTATAATAACTAAAAAGGAATTAAATCTCTACGATAAGCTTTACTGAATAATGTCCTTGAACATTATTAAACGGAAAGAAGAATAAATTCTTATATATTGTAGTAAGCGAGGACAGACCGAAAGGCAAGTATCGGGTTCGGCTTGCCGTTGTTCCTGTTGAACGTGAACACACCAGCGTTCGTAGGGTTGTCGTTGTTGCTGTTGCCGCGCACGAACCAAGGGTTGTCGGAGTTAACAAAGTCGTGCATTAATGACTTAATCCCTATTACAAAATCAATAATTATTTACATTTTATAATTATCAATATTATAACCATTATTTTAAATTTTATTTTATGCCCACTTTCGCCATAAAAAAGAGGGCGAAAGTGGGCGATAACTCTTTCAGTTTGATAATACTTTATACTTTATAATAAGAGCCTTTTATTTAGCTATCTGGAGTCTCAG
>OMCP01000383.1_pt1 | contig 15487 bp, 10 predicted proteins | sample 1646051 | NCBI WGS metagenome assembly OMCP01 (sample SAMEA103958146, study PRJEB25191) | human gut metagenome
CCGAAGCCACTTTATTCGCCGAGCTTGCCCATGTAACATAACAGTTCTCGGGACTGACCGAAGCACGCACAGTCCAGCTTTTTCCTACATCAAGTGTAATTTCACTGTAGTTGAGCTGAACAGACGGCTCTTCGATATAAATCGAATAACTTGTCGATTTCATTGTCCCCTTGCCGTCCGTATATTTCAGCGTTACGGTTTTATATCCCGGGGTATACATATCCGGGTGCGACACATCGACACTGTTGGTGACATACTGACAGCCGCCATCCGAATACTTTGCAACGACCTGCATGCCCGTAGTTGACAGCTGATCTCCGCAGTAGTAGAAAAGCTTGTCCGCGTTCCGGGTTATATATATGAGCTCAAGAGTGCCGTTTCCGTTATATATGTAATCCTGACTGATATCCGGCGCGGGCTGAGTCGTGTTCATCGAATCAAGCGATGCTTCAACGGCAAGCATCTCCGTGCTGTCATCTGTATTCTCAACGCTTTCGGATGTCTGCGCCGTCGGCTTGTGTGTGCGGCGCAAGCCCTTGCTGTTTTTCTTCATAACAAAAAACACCGAGGTAAAGCAAACAGCAACAACGAGCACTATCGCCGTAACATAAATTATTATACTTTTCTTTTGCATCTTCTTCCTCCGCTACCGTCAAATCAAAATATTCATTGACCAATCCACATATAATAAAGAACAAAAATCAGCCTGCATATCAACGGCGATATCAGTACAGTAATCAGCGCTGCCACAGTCAGCAGTTTAATTCTCCTATATGATCCAACCATGTTTATCGTTATCGCGTGCCGTCCGCCGCATCTCGGACACAGGCAGACCAGATAGTCGCCAAACAGACTGATCTTCGAGGTAAAGAAATGCTTTCCGCAGTATTCGCAGGTCATGAAGATCAAAAAGTTCAAAATATATTCTCTGGGATAAAAGAACTTTCTGCTTTCTTTGTTTGCATTCAAATTTCTTTCGAGAGTTCCCATGTCTATCTTATCTGTTCTTTTAGAACTCATATCAGCATCTCCCTTTTTCCTCTATATCTCGTATCAGCTGATCTCTCTCTGCGGCGGTTGCCGTAACTCTGCTTATGCAATTGGGGGCATTGTGTCTCATAAACGAATACATTATCTCGTTCATCATGCCGTCACCCTCATTTGAATAGTCAATATCAAATTCGCGCACAAACTTGTCCAAATCTTCGACAAATTCATCAAAGGTCCTGTTATTCTTCTTGTACTCTGCCACAAGCTCTCTTACAGCGTTCTGTGAGTATTCCGGGGATGGAATATTGACGCTTATCCGCACCTGCCTGCCCGTCATATCAAACACAATACTATTGTTTTTGGATATCTTGTCCATAAAATTCGATCTATCTTCGCCGGTCACACATATACATGTTGCCACGGTATATTTTATGGGCGGAATCTGCTTCATAACCTCAATATACGACCCGAGAGACAAAAGTCCCGCGCCACAGCTGTAAATTCTGCGGCGCACAGCATCAACCGCCGACGGACAGCCCGCCAAACAGTAAAGATGCGTTTTATCCGAGAGCAGAGCCAAAAGAAAAGCCTCTTTAAAAGTCGAATCAAAATCCTCGTTATATATCTTTCGATCTACTTCATCTAAAATGTATTCCGCCAGATCAGACTTGTTCTTTTGTGACTGTGCCTTGGCAGTCGCCACCTTGCACTCAACAAAAAGCCTCGTATCGCGTTGCGGATATGCTTCGAGCAGAACGATATCATCCCCCACTCTGAAAAGCGATTTGCAGGTGATGTCATTTTTGAACATGTGTTGGAGCTGATCCGGCGCATAATCCGTCAAGTCCTGAATACGTGATCGCACCACTCGCCTTTTCTCCCCAGTAAACATCCGATTGAGTTTATCATACGAGTCATACCCCGCGCTGCTGTGGGAGAGCGTAACAAAATTCACTGTAGCCATTATCGGTTCCTCACTTTTTCTCCTGCTTCACCGGGAAAACTCCCATCTTTGCCAAAAGCCAAAGGAAAGGAGTGTCAAGCCCTTGATTCAGCACCAAATGATTCTCGAGCACAAGTCTCGTTGCGAACACACGGCAATCCTCGCCAAAGTCTCTGATAATATTATTCACATATCCTCGAAGATTCGCCTGAATATCCGCTCCGTCTCCGCCGTGCCACAACATCGAATGTATGATATCTGCTGATTTGCGCTCCACTGCCCTCATATCAACTGCATCCGAAGTAATCGGCGGAAAAATGTCGCTTAATGCTTTTCTTCCCATCAATTCACCCTTTACCAGATCTACCTTATTGAGTACAATGGCAGTCGGCTTTTTGGGAATATCATTCTCGCGAAGCATACCCAGCACCGTATCGATTGTTTTTCCCAATACTGCTTCGTCGTTATTTTCAACAGTTTCAGCCGCATTTACAATAAAAATCAAACCATCCGAGTATTTAATATAATTGACTATTCTTTCAGTAAGCCTTTCCTTATCGATATAACATTCTCCCGGAATATCAAGGAACACTATGTCGGTTTTATTCTTATTTATTCCCAACTCGCGAAAGTATGGACCTTGTACGCTCTTGGTTACTGCACCTATGTTGCCTTTCGCATATAAATCGGCAATATATTCAAGGTAGTGGTCGTTAGGATCCATATTAATCCAAGAGAACGATTCCGTGCTTCTTTCTCTCATCATTTCATTTATCGATGCAAGATATGTAGTTTTTCCACTGCCCGGAACACCTATAACCGCAATGTATTTAGCGGGCGCGCGTCCAAACATTCTTAAAAGTTTATTGTGGCAATAAGGGCAAAGCCTCTCATTGAGGAAACCTTTTGTGCTTTTATCGGGATCTTCTATTCCCGTAAGATAACAACCGTCATCGAATTTACGCTTATATTTGCTGTATCTTGGATCGGCCGGGTCTACAAAATTGTAAAGTAAATCTTGTGCCTCCTTATCCTCCAAGTGAGCCTTGTAATTTTTAAGATATTTGTCTTCCTGTTCATCCCCGCTCTTGCAGCGAAAAACAGCATCATTATATCGTAGCTGCTCAAAGCAATATGGGCACCGTACATCAAAATATTTTTTCATCATTTAATCCTCTAAATATATTTCTCCCTTTTTATCCAATACAAACTGACCGTTTTCTACATGAACTTCGGCGGGAATAAGCTTTTTGATTTTCTGATTATTTGCATTCACTTTTCGGTTGCCGGATATCAGATCAAAGCATTTGGAGAGACCTGCGATTCTTTCCGACGCAATAAAGAACCTACCTCCAAGTATATAGAAGTTAAGAAATAAATATCTATTGTCAACCACTATAAAACTTCCGTTGTTATTATCACTACACATATTTAGTCTAACACCATTCTCGATCCCCAAAAAAGAATTCACATCGCAATGAACTTCTGCCGAAATTATGTCTCTCTTGAGTGATTCAGGTGGCATTTCTTCTTTATATATACTATCTATGGCATCCGCCAACTCCTCGCATTCCGATTTCTTTACCGATGTATTTTTGTCGCGGGTATCGACTCCATCGTATTTTGCGTCGGTATGTTCGATGCTGTCGTTGCTGTCATGCGGATCGGTGCTGACAGTTGAATCGTAGGCTATGGGCTCAGGGGCATTATTAACCGGCACATCAATGTTACTGCTGCTTTTTGCAGTGCGTTTTGGTGTAGAAGTTTCTATATTGGGGGGCAGAGCCTTACTTCTATAGTTAGGCTCAGTTTTGCTGCGGTCGTTAGGTTGGGGCTGTTCGGAATTTTTCTTCTTGTGAGGCTGCTTTTCACGCGCAGGCTGCTTGTTTCCTTTTGACAATATATTCTTGAATATTTTCTTGATTCCGGCAACATTTCCCCTGCAAAGGATGCACACAGCAAGCACAATCAGTACGATTACCAGCACAAGCACCAGAACGACAATGGTTATCATCGTACTTTTAGAGACGCTTCCACCATCATTGTCTTTGTCAGCTGCAGTCGTTGAAACGACACCTTTAGTGTTCTCGTTGTTACCGACAGTTGTTCCGGATGCCTGAATCGCACCGGTCACGGGTTCGGCATCGGTCTCGGAGCTCTGCACCGGTGACGCGATTTTTTTCACTTTTTTGTTGATAATTGTGATTTCTTCAAATTTGCTTATATCACTCATCAATGTATACTCGGTATACTTGCCTTCCGGGGTCTTTATCGTCAGCTTCGATGAGGAAAAGATAAGTGTATACATTTCTGTTCTATTCAGGTGCTCGTACTTATGTGCCTCTATGCAGCCCTTTATAGGATATAGGTCTCCGTCTTCTTTCGTAAGTAACAGGTCGTAGCTATCCGGGGATTTCTTTTCAACCCAGACAGTCACGGGATACTTCTCGCCATCATCGCCAAGTGCAACGAAGGAGAGCAGCTTTTCATAGTAAAGCGCATTGTCGTTGAGACCGTCGATGGTGAAAGTATATTTTTTGGGCTCGGACTCTCTCAGCCCGGCTCCGGCGGTCATGCTCTCATATGTGGAATCCGTGTCATTTATATTTCTGACCGCAAAAGCGGGCAGCGCAAGGCAAAGAGCCGTCAAAACAGACAGCACCGCCGCAATAATTTTTTTCAACATTGTTGATTCTCCTCTCGTTGTACAGATTGATATCAGGCAAGCCAGTCCGAATATAATACCGCCGAGCAATATTCCATTCGGCTTGGCTCGCCCATTTTGCCGGGGTCGTTTCCGACCCCGGCTGATGGGAACGTTGAGTGGTGTTAGGCGAGTGCGTTCGTTATCATCCTATCAAGAATCATAACCGCACAACTCTCTACCGTATCTGCTACCGCCATACCTGTGACATTATAATATTGAGTATCGAAGTCATCATCAAAAGAATTTTTAACTTTTTTCAGAATATCTCCTGCGTTCGGCACCTGTTGCTCAAAGTTCATTATGGTATCAAGCAACTCTTCGAGGCTGCGCATTATGCTATCTTTATCATCATTATCGATTGGTGTGACACCACCTCCAGCGACAACTCCAGGTTGGCGATTATTATTGCCTGCATCCAATTTCGATAGTCCAATGACCACTTCTTCCTTATTTTGTGTGTACGGCGCGACAAGATAAACGTTTCTAATATCATATGAGAAATTTTTCACCAGTTCGCATATATTATTCGCAAAATTTGTATCTGTACTGCAGCAAAAAGTTCTTATTCCTTTTGATCCGCAACCTGCAAGACAGAACGAAGTGTTGTTAGGAAGAGGCGCATTATAAACCTGATCTGCTTTCAGATAAGATGCAACAAGATAAAACAAAGCATAATATTTTGCCCTTATTGCTTGAAAAAGATTATTGTAGGCTAATTGGCCAAACGCATTTGTGTTAAAAGCTGATTTTTCAAGCAGAAAGTTCAGGACTAAGCTCTTACGCAAATAATAATATGAGGGATTATTAGGGTCTCTTTTAACCGTGATAAATCTATCCAAACCATTAACATTTCCAGCCCAAAAATTATTAAATTCACGCGCTTTATTATCATCATTAGCTGTATCACCGAAGAAATCTATGAATGTCCGTTCTATTATGTTAGAACCGGCAAACAGGAACGAATGCTGAGATTTCATCTCAACCGGATTGTTCGCATATCCACGCCAGAATGAGATGTCAGTAGTTCCTCCCCCGATATCAACAACAGTATATCCCTGGTTCGGATAGACAGTCGGATTTGTGTTGATATTATTGGGAGCAAATATATCACAGAAATATTTGCCGTCACTCTTTGATTCAGTCTCATAATAAGGGGTTATTGTCATGTTCCCCGCATTTCTTCGGAGTATACCGGCTGCTGTATTTCCATCACCAGGTGCTGTTAATCCGCTTACCGCCTGCTGGAGCATTTGGGCAGCTGTGTTAGTCGATTCGCATGGATATGAGAGCCCCAATTCTACTGAGGTTGCACCCGCTATTCTCGCTTCGAGCATAGCGCAATTGAGCAATGTGGAAATAAAGTTTTTCCTTGCATCCGCTCTCTCTTGATTGTTGCCATCACCCCATTTAAGCCCGTTATATATTCCGTCATTAACAGTGTCGTTACTCATCATGTACTCTTTATCAACTTCGATAAATCTTCCCGCAATATTAGGTTCACCGGTTGTTGCTGCATTTCCATTTTCATCAACTGAAATCAGATTCTGACCGTATGTAGCTATTTTTCCCAGCAGATTCACATTTACAGCCTGCCCACCGTTCTGCACTCCATCCGGCTCGGCGCCGAAAAGATAGTACCGCTGATAAATCTTATCTTTGCCAGCCAAAGGATTATATATGTGATGAACATATTTTGACGGAGAATTGATTGAGCGCGGCTGATTGTTGCCAACACGGATAAATACGTTTGTGCTTGTTGTGCCAAAGTCCATTGCAATTTTCGCAACGGCATTCTGGTTGCCGCCGTTCTGATTATTTGCCGGAGGCGGAACAATCATCCAACACCCAAGTGTATATGTTCTATTTCCTCTGCTATAGGCAAATGAAATCGCCCACGGCATCGACTCGGTTTTAATTATCCTGAATTTCTGATTTTCATCAGTTCCTATTCTAAAGCTTGATTCGCATTTGAAAGTTTGCTTATTGGCATTCTGCCCGGCAACTACATCGATCTGCATGCATGTAGTTGTCACGCCGTTAACCTCTTCGCCTATGAGCACATTGTTTTTACCATACTGACCCTGTATAAATGGCGTATCACCATAAACGGTAATAGGATTTGATAAGTCGGCTTTGTATGAAAATGCATTAGCACCATATTCTGCCTTACCGCGTTTAACGAACAGCGAAACCATATAATCCTTCCACAGTCCGTCGTGCAAACCCACATATGGCCACATGGAAATATAGGGCATATCGGATGTCCACATGACATCCTGAGCAGAGTACTCATGACTGTGCGTTACCGTTTCATACGTTCCCGGGTAGAATAACTGAAATTTGACCACAAACTTCTCGTTTCCATCGCTAGTAATCTCCCAGTCGTTATTAACAAGCTGGGGGGCTACTGCATCCGGCTCAGCTTTAAGCTTTTGCACCACCTCATCAGTTATAGGCGGAACAACATAAACTACATTATTGCCTTCAATACTCAGTTTCTTTGGACAGAAGACCCCTATTCCATTTTTGTCGATATCTCCATCAACATTTCCCTGCACCCTTCCTACTGCCGGAGGAACTACAAACAACAATTTATCGGAAAAAACCGTTTCAGGAGCACCGTCAGGACTCGGAGCCGCATTATTAATAGGATCATTATTTCCGGCCTGCGGAATCGCAGTATCATAACCCGCGGGCACTAAGCCTATACGACCACCAGGCGCGCCCAATTTTTCTAAATCCTCATAAAACGTTTGAATCGGATTGTAGTTATATGTATCGTGTATCGCCTGCAGCCACGAATGAAGCTTTACACCTACCGTGGAAATCGCATTGCCGTTGCTCATGTCCTGGCACTGGTTAATAACCTTCCAGACCCATTCGCGATCAATTTCTTCAAGCCAAGGAAGGCCGTTAAAAATTTCCTTTTCATACTCTTTGAACGGGCAAATAATCATGCTCGGCATATACATTGCGAAGGGCTTATCGTCTTTGCAAAATACATACAGAGAATCTAAAGCTCTTTCGTCCGTATAACCCGTTATTTTCGGATTTCCTATCAGCGATTCGTAAACTATTTCTCCGAGCACACCGGTGTTTCTTGCATTCGGGGTATGAAGTTGTATTTGTTTTACAGATATATTCATTCCCTGTAACTTCTGCAGAGCAATTGCCGCGAGCATGCCTCTCCATTCGTTAACAACCTCCGGCACATTGTTTTCAAGGTCATTTTTAAACGCCTTGATATGAGCAATGGGCGACGGTATTGATTTCGGATTACTCGCTTTTTTGGCTACATTACCATCATTATTTCCGCCGTCATTATTGTCGTTTTCCACCTCTTGGGGTATAGCCGCTGCCATAGTCCCGAGATTTTCATTGTCAGCAATCTTTACCCAACCGCGATCGATATTATCGTTATCATGCGCGAAATCTTTCGCCGGATCATTGGACGGAAACAGTACATTGTTAGGCATAATATTCTTCCTCCTCTTTAAACACCTTGACAGGCTTTATAAGCCTCATGAATATAGTCCATAAATCTCGCTTCAGGAGGTGTCGCATTATTACCATGATAAACCTTAGAGATTTTATTTAATGGTAGGCCTCCTTTTCCTATGCCGAAAATAGCGCCAAGTGCCCCTCCAACGGAATTAATTGTTTTCTTGGGTGTTTCACCGTCATATATTTCTTGTTTGCTATTTATAAAACTATCAATTATGGTTGTGAGATGTTCTGCGTTTTTATTTGCATAACCATCAATAGCATCACAAATCTCAAGCAAAGCACCCGTGTAATTTTTAGAAAACAGCTTATATGCATTATTTTCTATATTATCTTGCCAGTTATATCCGTTTTTTGCAATATCGTAAGCAAGCCTTATATACTCTCTACAATACAAATAAACCGACGCCGGCGAACTCGCCTTTATAACATTACTATACTTATTATTTCTTCCAATAATTTCGTTGTGATCAAACAGTCTTCTGACCATTTCCACATTATTATAGAAATCTTGTGACTTACTCTTATTGAGTAAATATTGCCCATAGACCCTTGTAACTACAAATGCAGAGAACAGAAGCATTTGCTTCATTTTCTCAGACAACTCGCTAATATCCTTAGGCACAATTTCTGCTTTTGCATTATTCGTATGTTGACCAAAGCGATACTCGTATATTTTGCTCAGACCGACAATCTGCCCATTTTTGTCAACAGTCTTATTAAAAAAGTCTACCATGGCACTCGCTGCAACAAGATCAACCAAATCGAAGTGATTATTTTGATTTGTTCCGCCGTCCGCATAATTTTCGCTTGTCATATGACATTCATACTGACCGCAAACATAAAGTGAATCAAAGCTTCCGTTAGGATTGTTTTCTGTTCTTATCAAATTAAGGTCTCTGTCGTATTCGTCCAACGCAACTTTGCTTTTCTTAAAGAACTCAGCAGAATTAACTTTGGCATTTTGGCCACCATCTCCGAAGCTGAAATACGGCAGCAACAGCACGCCTGAAATAAATAGTCTTCCAACATTCGCGCTATCGCGCAAATGCGACGCTAGATTTGAAAATATCGCAGCTCCGGTTCCACCGAATATCGACCCAATAATAAATACTCTTGCTTCATCACCGGCATTTGCATGTTGTCCGAGCCAACCCGTCACAGGGTTTGCAATATCGTTCTGATTTCCATCGTTCTTTACCATGTATTTGAATATCAAAGAACCTACAGACGGATCGCCGTAAAATCCTTTATCAGTATCATTGTTCTGCTCTTTCTGCGTATAAAATGCATTCATCAATACCTTATCATCGTTATTATTTGTTCTGGACACGGCATCTTTAAGACTTATCGTTCCTGCGTTTTGAACCCCACCTGCATTTCTCTCTTTAAGTCGTGCAAGTGCGAGTGTGAAATCCCAGTCCGTATTTACATTAATGTGATTTTTACAGAATTCACGCGCATTGTTACCGTTAAGTATCCCACTTCTGTCGAATGCTCCCGGCGAAAGCGTACGGACGCTCCCTATGACGCGCCTTGCCTGTTGAGTTCCGCCGCACTTTTTGTCTTTGTCAACGATTATAAATTCTATTTCATCTGTCGCTGCCGCATTGATCATGTTCATCGCACAAAGGTGGGCGGCGACTTCCGCAATGCGTGCGCCGGTTCCGCCTATGCAATAGCAAAAATATTTTGTCGCCATAACAATATCCTCCGTTTTATTTTTTATTAGTCAGGCTGGCAAACCAAATACGAGATAAGCGATCCGATGACCGCAAGGGCGAAAGTGATTATCGCGAAAACTACCGCCTTCTGGAACATAACAATCGACATAACAACGGTAAGCACAAACGACGCTATCACGCCGAGCGCAAAAAACGGCACCATATTGACACGTCCGCCTCTTGCCGATGCGAGCTTTTTGACAGTTTTCTGATACCAGATAATATAAAACACCACGGCGGGAATTCCTTCGACTGCGAAGAATACCATCGCGAGGTCCTTCATAGAACCGTTCATTCTCACTCCGCTCTCGCCGAAGATCCAGATAACGGCTCCGGCAATTCCGAAGACAATGCTGATTATTATCCCCAGAAAAAGATTCCTGTACTTGACGCTGGTCACACTGCTTGATTTACTCATCTTCTTTTCTTCCCTTCAAGATATATAAATTTATTATCCTCCGCAGCCTCAGTCATCCAAGGCAACGGTTATAACCACATCCGTGATAACACGGCTCATTTTGACCTCGTATTTGTCTCTCTCGACCTTGCTGGACATCCTGCCGACGAGATATGTATAGAAGTCATTCAGACCGACAGTCTTGCTGTAAAGTCCGTTCGCGGCTGTCGGCACCACATTGTCCGCAAGGTTCAGGTTCCCGATCCATCCAGGGGTGTTCTCCTCGTACGGTCTTTTTCCCATGACCTTGAACGATATTGTCAGCTTGCTATACATTTTCGCGAGTTTGTTCATCTCTTTGAAGTTGACTCTGACAATCAGAGCTCCGCTCTTGTTGTTGACGGTGTAGAGATTAAGCGCATCCTTCGGATACTCCTCTATCTCGCGAAGAGTGTCGTTGCTCGCGAAATCTCTTACGCGATCAAGCGTTTTGCCGTTTTCAAGAAGCTGGCAGGTCGGCATATCCATATAAGGCTCGCTGCTCTCGAGAAGATCCTTCATGGGTATGTCTTCCCACACAAACGCCTCCTCTGTACCGTCGGAATCGCCGTATTCATCGGTCACTTCGTATTCTTCCAGCTTAAGTCCGCTGACCTTGAGCGACTCCTTCGGGATAGAATATTCGGTATTATTGGCCGGCTCGCCGTTGGCAAGATCCGAGAGCTTTATGGCAAAATTCATGGTTGCGATGCCATATGTAGACTTTTCCAGAGACCCCCTGCCGGAGTCCGTGGTGTACTTGTAGTAGAGACCCGGGAGCATATGGTCTGCATCGTAATACATCGAATCGTCGTCGCTCTTGCAAAGCTCAACATTGAAGTTAAAATTGGAGTTTTCGTGAGTGACAGACGGATACTCGTCATAGTCGCTGCGCTTGCCTTCGGCGCACACGTTGTCAAACGGCTCGGCGTCCACATTAAGCACCGCATTGTCCCCGTCCATCTTGCTGATAGGAGTATACTGAAGTCCGCGCTTCGAAAGCACGGTAAGATAGTCAAAGTCTCTTCCGGACTGAAGGCCGGATCCCTTCAGCGAATCGTTGAGCACATTGCAGATATTGACGACCTCGCTTGTCGGGCCGACGATCAGGCAATAAAACGGTCTCGTGCCAGTATAGTTCTCGTCCGTCATACGCACCTGTCCGCTAACGACCGAAGAGGGCACGGGCACAGATGCCAGGCCACTGAAATTCGAATTAATATAATAGAGCGCTGCGGAACGGTTGTCATTTTCGGTCAGCACTTCGTTTATTCTCTGCGCAAGCTCCTTGTTATTGAGCTGCTGCTCCGCAAGGTCGGTAATGAACACGTTCAGCTCATCGAAATTGACCGGCGAGTTGGCATTTTTGAAAAGCAGGCCGAGCGGACCGTATTCACCGGCAGCATTGTTGAAGCTTCCTTTATTGAATGTATAGAAGTCCTTGCTCCTGAAATTAGATATGTCGACATTGCCCCACCCGAGGAAACCGTTATCCTTCCGGACAAGCGCATTCATGCTGTAATTTGCGTAGCCTTTAACAGTCTCGATAAGATCGCCGCATGCAACGGCAAAATTACTCGCAGCATTGATATATCCGTACATCGACTGTGTGTTATCAAAATACAGGTTTGCCTTCACAGAATTAGCCGGCAGCTCCGCTTTTTTGATTGTATTCTCGAGGGCTATCACCTCTTCCGACACAGGCTCGGTGACACGGCCCTTACACCCGCAGTCGTTCAGGTTGCCAACCATAAGCAGGCACATTATTGCCGCTGCCATGATTTTGAGAAATCTCCTCATTTAACATACACCTCTCCAAAGTTGATATTTTGTCACGCGTTTTTTCTTCTGTTGCATTATGAGGTTGCTATATTTCCACATCGAGTTTTCCTATAGCGTTTCCTATAGAGAACTATCGATAAGCGGATTGATTATACCGCATTTTTCGACTAAAATCAATGCTTTTTAATTCTGTTCCAGCTTCAAATTCAAAAAAATTTCACGGATATTGCACCGATTGTTAACATTCAGTTCACATCTGCAATTTCTATCATCAATGTGACATCTGGCAACGCCATCGGTCTCTCTTTCGGATGGTTTCATTTTGCTATGTGACATCAGCGCACACCGTATTACAGCGCTTATTGTCAAATGCGCACTATATACAACATAATAGACGTTTGAGATTATTACACTCGGTGAATAAAATGAACTTATTTTAAGCTTCTTTTTTAATTAAAAGGCAGCGTTCGTCACATTTAAAAATAAACCGTCAAAAACGCCAAAGTAGCATTAATATTCTCCTGTACCATATTGACTTTGCTTTTGCTTGGTGCTATATTTTGTCAAAAAGCTGCAATAAAGCAAAAAACGGAGGGTATAAAAAATGGAAGAAAAGAAATGGCTCGATTTGCTGCTCTATACCGATCGTCTTAACCGTTCTGTCAAAGAGGCGGGCTGGAACTATGCAGATAAAGAAAAAGTATACGGTCTGAAAGACTCTGTGGTGCAGACTCTGCTCAGAGCCAAGCCTGACGGCGTAAATTTTGAGCTCTATTATGTTCCGTATTTCAAATATTCCGGTGCCACAAAAGACCGCGCCGGTGCTCTTATGCGCCAGGACGGCAGCAAATATCCGTTTGAATACTACCTGTCGCAGGTAGAGCCGTCGGAATACGACTACGAAGTGCCGGAAAAGGCACTGGTCGAAGTGACAGTGGAGTGCCTCGGTCAGGAGTTCAGCTTCCACATGCCGCTCGACAAAATAACCGAGTGCGGATATGTAATATCCTCTCTTGAACGCAAGGTTTGGATAAATTCAACGGATTTCCATCACAGCCAGCTTCTAAAGTTTGAACCGCACATAAAAGAACTGCTTTCTCATGTGAGCGAATAACAAGCAGCATAGAACATAAATACGGCTCCTGCAGTAAATGCTGCGGGAGCCGTATTCTTAGGCTTTGCCTGAGTGCAGATTGATATCGTTTCAAATCATCAACTTTTGTTGACATTTAGCAAAAAGAGAAATATAATGCACAATGCAGAATTAAAAGCAAGGAGTGTAAAACTATGGCAACTGTTTCTTCCGGCATTCTTTCGGCGGCCGCTCTTTTTTTTGCGTGCGAATATTATATGGGGTAATATACAGAATCCGCAAAAATACTTGCGCTTTTCTGTTACAGATGGTATAATATATCTTGGAAAACACCAAAAGTATAATCTGCTTCATTCGATACCCCCCTACCCCGCGGGTTGCGGTACCCAAAAAACGGACGGAGGATCTTGCAATGACAGACTACGGTAGGACGGATATTTTCCTCGGCGAGAGCCGAGTGAATCGTTCTGCCCTTTTGCTGCAGCAACAGGTCTTTTTGCATAACAAAATAAACAGAACTATGCCGGAGACAGGCTATTTTGCGCTGTCCCCGGTTTTTTGCGTTTTAAAAGGGCGGTGATATATGGTCTGTAAAAGCTCATAGGTCAGACCGGCTTTTGCCGGAACAAAAAAGTCCTTCCAAGAAATAAAGGAGGGAAAAACTAAAATACAAATCGGAGGAACAAAAAAATGAAAAAACGAATTTTAAGCATGCTGCTTTGCTGCCTCATGCTGTTCGGACTGGTTTTCACAGTCTCCGCAGATCCCGATCAGCCCGAAGTTGATCCCGTTGCACACGCAATCACCGTTACAACCGAAAACGGCACTGCATCCGCATCCGCGGAAACCGCTTTCGCAGGCACGGAAATCACCCTTACCGCAGAAGCCACCGAGGGCTTCAGATTCCTGAAGTGGGAAGTTGTTGAGGGTCAGATTGAGATAGCAGACGACAAGTTCGTTATGCCCGACACGGACGTTGTTATCAATGCGGTCTTCGAGAAGATCCCCGAGGAGCACAGCATCACGATAATCCCCGTTGGCAAGGGCAAGACCTATTCCGTCCCCAAGACCGCTGTTGCGGGCACGGAGATAACCCTTCATGCAGAGCCCGACAGCGGCTGGATCTTCTACGGTTGGGAAGAGGTCGTTGAAGAAGGCGTCGACAAGGTCACTATAGCGAGCGACAAGTTCATCATGCCCGACAGAGATGTTGTTATCAGAGTTATCTTCGTCAAAGAGAGCAGCATCAAGGTTACAACCGACGGCAACGGCACCGCTTCCGCCGACAAAGAAAAGGCTCTTAACGGCGAAGAGATAACCCTCACCGCTACCCCCAAGGAAGGCTATGCTTTCAAGGAGTGGCAGGTTGTTAAGGGCAACGTCGAGATAAAGGACAACAAGTTCATAATGCCCGACGAGGATGTTGAAGTTAAGGCCATATTCGCCGCAGAGCACAAGATCGTTGTTCTGACTGATAAGAACGGCACCGCTTCCGCTTCCGCAACCGATGCTATCGCAGGCACCGAGATAGTTCTCACCGCCAAGGGCAATGACGGCTACTACTTCAAGGAGTGGCAGGTCATCAGAGGCAATGTCGAGATAAAGGACAACAAGTTCGTTATGCCCGATGAGGATGTCACCGTTAAGGCTATCTTTGCGGAAATCAAGGACGCTCCGAACGATGACGACATGAACGTTAAGCGCGACATACATTTCGTATTGGTCAAGACTGACGGAAACGGCGTGGGCGTTGCATATCCGCCTTACTCCGAGGCAGGCACAAAGGTAACGGTTGTTGCCATTGCGAAGCCCGGCTACAAGTTCAAGGAGTGGAAGGTCGTCAAGGGCGGCGTTGAGTTAGAGAACAAGAGCATTGCCACCTTCGAAATGCCCGCAGAGAACGTTATACTCGAAGCCATATTCGAGTCCGACGGCACCGAGGGCGACAAGCCCACCCCGCCCGACATCCCGAAACCCGACAAGCCCGATACACCCGATAAGCCCGGTACACCCGACAAGCCCGGCACGTCTGACAAGCCCGGCGCAACCGACGTACCCGACACAGGTGATACGACTAACGTACTCCTCTGGGCTGCAGCTCTGGTAATCGGCGGCGGTGCTGTGATAGGCACTGTTGTCAGCAAGAAAAAGAAGAAAGAAGAAAGCTAATCTCTCGGAACACTGAAAAGAGCGGTCGCTTCGGCGGCCGCTCGATTTTTATTTGGCGGCGGGAAAATACAAATTATTGCGCGAAAAATCCCGATGCAGTGCATAACCGCATCGGGATAAAGCATGTCAGAATTTCAAT
>OMCP01000401.1_pt1 | contig 14964 bp, 15 predicted proteins | sample 1646051 | NCBI WGS metagenome assembly OMCP01 (sample SAMEA103958146, study PRJEB25191) | human gut metagenome
CCTGCACCCGCGAAGGGTCTTCGACCCTCTCGACACCCTTTTCGCGATTGAGTTGAGCGCTTTTTCATGCTATGCTCGCGTGTTTATGCAGGGGTTTCGCGCCTGCGGGCGCGACCAGAGGGCATGAAAACAGACGAAGTCTGCGGTCGCCCTCTGGACTGCTTCGCATCCCATCTAAGTGCCTTGAGCTTTTTTGTTGCTTGTTTTTTATTGCTTGCCTAAATGATTTCGGATTACCCGACCGCCTCGTTGACCGTTTCTTCCTGCATCGCGTCCCACAGCTCCGTCTGTTCCTGCACGAAGTCCTCATCCGGCATCAGCGGCGTCGCGGTGTCCTGATCGTAGGAAACCGTCATCTGCACCAGCACGGCAGCATAACCCAGCCCATCGACATTGACTTTCTTGTTCAGCCCGACCTTCTTGCCGTCAAAGCGGCGCGTACCCAGCGTCTGCGCGGAGAGGGCGGATTTCGCCACATACACTGCCGCGCGGTCAATCGTGCCATCCACCGTCAGTTCCGCCGATACGCTCAATTGACCGTTGCGCACCGTGAACGTTACGCAGCCAAGCTGCACATCGCCGGAGACCATCGGCACGACCATCGGCAGCTGATTATTCAGCGCGCTCAAATCCAGCAAAATCGCCTTTTTAGGCGACGAAACGCCGCTAATATCCGACAGCGGCAGTCCCGCCGTGGTGACGTTGGAATCCGTCAATCTTGGCGCAACGCGAACGACCGTGAAGCTGTTTTCACCGCTGTCCGTGGACAGGGTGACGCGATACGTCGTCTGTGCGCCAATCTGCGGCAGATACACTTCCTCTGACGCGAACATTCCGCTGCACACGCCGTAATCGCGCTGATAGACCGTCGATCCCCACTCGTCGCGGATGGTCATTGTAACGCGGCTGTCCGTATCCAGCGGACATGACACGGACAGATACCCCTTGTCGCTCGTCACACTGCCGCCCTGCGACGCATCCGCATAGTACACATCTTCCGCCAGCGCCGGAAAAGCCGCCAGCAGCATGAGCAGCAGCGCCAGAAATACACCCTTTTTCATCAGGGGATTCACCTCTATGAGATATTATGAGATATTGCGCAGACCTTCCCGCCTGCACTGATTCAACGATTTTCCGATGGTTTTTCATCCCGCGCAAAAGGGCTTTTCTCAGTCCACCATCAATGTAACCACCGCCGGCACAATCACCTCGCGGAAGCGCAAATCTGCGCGCTCCGCCAGCACGCCGGGGGTAATGCACTGGTCGATTTTCGCAAATTCCGGCACATTGATTGTCTCGGAGGACGTTGTCGTCAGCGTATGCACGTCGTTTTGGAAGGTATCGCCGCGCTGCGGGCGGATGACCACCAGCCCCAAGCGTTTCATGGCGTATTCCAGCCGGGTCAGCTGGCTGAGCATTACCGCGCGCAGTTCCAGCAGGGGCTTGGCTTCCTCGGCGCTCATTTCCGGTTTCATCAGCTTTGCAATCGCCTGATCCACCGCGTCGCCGAGTTTCGTCGCCATGCCGACGTAGCACTGCCCCAGCATCCGCGTATCCGCCTGATAAATCGCCGTCTGCCACTGCTGCATCCGGGCGTTCTGCTCCTCCTGCATCCGCGCGAAATCCTGCCGCAGTTTGTCGTACTGCATCCCCGCGTCGTCAAACAGCTGCGCCGCCCAGCGCGCTTCATCCTCCATCCGCTCGCGAACCGCCTTCTGCTGCTGTCCAAACGCCTCTTGGAATTTGGCGCGCCCTGCTTGTGCAAACTGGGCTTCCTGCGCCTTCAGTTTTTCTTCAAATTCCGCCAGCAGCTTTTCCTTTATCGGCTTGATTTCTTCCTCTGCCCTGCCGGTACGGACTTCCTCTGCCTTCCTATTCGCTTCCTCCACCTGCCGGGCGGCATTCTCCAGCGATTCATCCTGCATCTTCGCCATCAGCTGATACTCCTGCAGGCGCGCACGAAGCGCATCTTCCTCCGGCGCGGCACTCCGCCCGTCCCGGCGCGCCTGATAAAGCAGGCGGCTGACCGACCGCAGCACACGCACGCGGGTTGTAAACGATGCGCGCACAGGCAGTTCCGGGTCTGCCGAATAAGACGCCAGCAGCTCCCACGTCATCGGCTCACGTTCGGCAGTGAACACATCCGGCACGGCGTTCGCGGCATCTGCCATCGGCGCATCCAGTACCAGCATCTGATAGCACTGCGTCACCGCGCTGTACACCAGCATGGCGCATTTGCCCTGATGCTTCTGCGTCAGCTGTGCATCCAGCTGATCCAGCAGCATGGACGCCCCCAAGTCGCGCAGCTCAATATACAGCCGAGAAAGCAGCTTCTGATAATAATCCCGGCGATTCTGTCGGCTGCCGCCCGCCAGCTGCTCCACCGAATCCTGCTGGAACAGCGCCAGTGCGGACAGCGTTTCACGGCGGCTCTCGTACTCATCATCATACGCCGCCTGCTGCTGTTCCGCCCGCTGATAGCGGTCATCCTCCGCCTTTTCGCGCGCTTTTTCCTGCTGCTGGTCCACCGTCTGCTCCTGCTCCGCCATGGTATTGCTCCTTCCGCGCGTTGTGCGCTTGCTGTCGCTTTTTGCTGTTTCTTAGTATACCATCACCTTGCGCGAATTGCAACCCTGCTTGACCGCGGCGGATTTCCGTTGTATAATTCCCACCAGAACTCTATATTTTACGGGGAGGTCATTTCCCATGCAGCCTGTTTCTTCCGATGCGTCTGCATATCCAGGCGAATCATCGGCAAAAATACCCAAGACGCCGTGCGGCACGGTCAAGCGCGCGTTTCGGGCGGCTTTTCCCCCACACGCTGCCGATTCTGGCGGGCTTTCTCTTCCTTGTCTTCGCGTATGGTCTGCTGATGCGCACCAAGGGCTTTTCGTTCCTCTACCCGATGTGCATGGCGATGACAATTTTCGGCGGTTCGCTGGAATATGTCACCGTATCGATGCTGCTTTCAGCCTTTGCGCCGCTGGAGACGTTTCTGATGGCGCTGCTGATTCAGGCGCGCCACCTGTTCTATGGGCTGTCTCTGCTGGGCAAGTACGCCGGGACAGGCTGGAAGAAGCCGCTGCTCATCTTTGGCCTGTGCGACGAAACCTTCTCCATCACCTGCTCCGGAGGTTGACCACGGCTGGTTCTACCTGTGGGTAACGGTGCTGGACTGGTGCTACTGGGTTGCGGGCGCGGCGGTGCTGCTGCACATCTGGCGTCGGCAGATGCTCTTGTCCATTGCCGGCGGCACGATTGTGTATATGCTGCTGGTGCAGATGATGTAATCGCTGTCACAGGTAAAGCACACTATTTTGCAGGGGCTTTCGCCTCTGCGGAGGCGACGAGGGGGCTTTCCGATCGCCCCCTCGATCCCTTCGGCTGCACACCCATGTCTCTTGATTTTTACCGAAACTACCAATTGTATTAGTTGAAACTCATATCAACCCCACCGGAGGACATGCCCATGAAACAGCTTCCGCTCCCTGCGCATCCCACATTCCCTTCCCGGCTGGACAGCTTGGCAGCGCTGCCGGAACTCCTGCGCAACCGCCAAATCGGCTGCGTTCTCGTCATCGGCGATGCCCATGCTGTCGATTGCGAATCGCTCCTGCTCCCCGTGCTGGAGGACAGCCAAATCATGTACGCAGTCCACGCCGCCGTGTCACTCTCGGACAGCAAGGACGGCGCGCTGACCCGCACGGACGTTGATACTGCCTTGCAGTCCTTCACCGACAAACAGGCGCAGGCGATTCTTGCCGTCGGCGGCAATGACGCAATGGCGCTGGGACAGGCGCTGCTGGCGCGTCTGCACACAAAAGGACATGCTGAAACATTCGAGCAGTGGCGCGCGATTCCGCTGATTCTCCTGCCAGCAGCAGCGGATGCATCCGCCGTATTCGCAGAAACAGGTGACGTGTTCGACCCGGTGCACGGAAAATCACGCCGCTTTTCGCTCCGTGCGCATACCAGCCGCTATGTGCTGATGGATGACGCGATGCTGGCGCTTCAATCGCGCGAATCGCTGCTCCACGCAGGGATTTGGACAATTGCGCACGCCATCTGCGCGGGCATGAGCCGCCTTCTGCCGCGCGAAGAGCGTCAAAAGGCAGAAAACGCCCTTCGTTCGCTGACCGGACAGCTGATTGCCGTCAGCGACGATGCTGCCGTGCCGGAAAACGAACGCTTCTCCTCCGATTTGGCGAGCCGCCGCGCGCTGTACACCGCGTCGCTGGATGCCGCGGAAGCCTTCGCCGTGTCGCATGATGCGGTGCTGCTCGCGCTGCTGAATGCCCTGTCGACAGTGAAGCAGTTTTCGCCGGACGAGACGCTCCCGCTGCTGCTTGCGCCGATGATTGCGCAGTCCGAAGGTGCGCGGCGAAAGGCGCTGTCCGACATGGCAATCGGCGCGGGGCTGTGCGGCATGAATGCGGACGGCGCGGCTGCGCTGGCGGCATGGGTGCGCGACCTCGTGTTCCATGCGGGGTATGGCATGACCCTCCCGGCGCTGTATCATCGGGATATTCCCGCCGTCGCACGGATTGCCGCGCAGGACACGCTGCTGAACCGCTTCGCCTTGGAGGACATCCTCCGCGCCATCATGACGCCCGATGCGCCCCACGCGGATATTGCCGCGCTGTTCGCCGCGCAAAAAGCCTGCTTTGCGTCCGGCATAACGCGCCCCGTATCCCATCGGCTCGATCAGCTCCGCCGCCTGCGCCGCGCAATTCAGGCGCATGAGCGGGATATTGAAGCCGCCCTGCAAAGCGACCTTGGCAAGTGCAGGACGGAAGCGTACATGTGTGAAATCGGCATGGTGCTGTCGGAGTTGGGCTACCTGCTCCGCCGGACACGCCGCTACTGCCGCGATACGCACATTCTCACGCCGCTGGCGCAGTTCCCGGCGCGCAGCTTCATCCGCCACGACCCGATGGGCGTCGTGCTCATCATGTCCCCGTGGAATTACCCATTCCTGCTGACCATCGAACCGCTGCTTGGCGCGCTGGCGGGCGGCAACTGCTGCATCCTGAAGCCGTCGAAGGATGCGCCCGCGACTTCCGCCATCATCCGGCAAATCTGCGCCGAATGCTTCCCGCTGGAGGAAGTTGCCGTTGTCGAGGGTGGGCGCACGGAAAATCAAGCGCTGCTTGACCAGCCGTTCGACAAGATTTTCTTCACCGGAAGCAGTCACGTCGGGCAGGAGGTGCTTCGCCGCGCGGCGGAGCATTTGACCCCCGTAACGCTGGAACTGGGCGGCAAAAGTCCGGTGATTGTCGCGAAGGATGCTGACCTGACGCTCGCCGCGCGGCGGATTGCGTTCGGCAAGCTGCTCAACGCCGGGCAGACGTGCGTCGCGCCGGATTATGTGCTGGTGGCGCGCGAAGTCGAGGACGCTTTCGTTGCGGCGCTGCAAAAGCAGTTCGACCAGCTCTGCCCTGACCCGCTGCACAGCGCGGAGTACGTCCACATCGTCAACCAGAAGCACTTCGACCGCCTGACCGGGCTGATGGCATCGGGGCAAATCGTCTACGGCGGCAGTATTGACCCCGCCGCCCTGCGCATTGCGCCGACCATCCTCCGCAATGTTTCGCCGGACAGCCCGGTCATGCAGGAGGAAATCTTCGGTCCGATTCTGCCGATTCTGCCCGTCAGCAGCCTCGACGAAGCGATTGCCTTCGCCGCCGCACGGCCGCATCCGCTGGCGTGCTACCTGTTCACGAAAGACCGCGCCGTGCAGCGCCGCGTGCTGGAGACGCTGCCTTTCGGCGGCGGGTGCATCAACGATACCATCATCCACTTGGCGACGAGCCGGATGCCCTTCGGCGGCGTTGGACACAGCGGCATGGGCGGCTACCACGGGCGTGACAGCTTCCGCTGCTTCACGCATGACAAGAGCATCGTCAAAAAGGCGCTGTGGCTGGATTTGCCGATGCGCTACACGCCGTACAGCAAGAAGAAAGAAACGCTGATCCGCTTCTTCCTGAAATAATACTGTTTCCAGAGGAAAAGTGAAAGGGATACCCGCTGCAAAAGTGGGTATCCCTTTTTCGTATTTTCTCTGTTTCGGGAAAAGACCGGATTGATTTATGCCCCAAAACGTGATAGAATTAGTTTGTCATAACAAACCGGCGGGAGGAATCCCCCCCATGCTGCTGCCGAAAGGCAGTTTTTTCAGCGCGGTATGTTAGCGAAAACTAACGAAAATCAAGGAGTGCAGCGTATGGAAAGTGAGCAGCGGAAAAACGCCATTCGCGGGGCGTATCATCTGACCGGATCAAACAATTTCTACGACGGCATGATTACCTGTTCGACCTTCTCCGGCAAGGCGGTCTGCCGCATGGTGTGGGCAATGAACCGGCAGGAGTGCGAGGACTACCTGTCCAAGGCGCTGTCCGGCATCCCGGAAGATTTCGCGGGCAAGATGCTGGAAGTTCCCGTCGGCACGGGCATCCTGACCATGCCGGTCTACCAGACGCTGCCGAAAGCAGACGTGACGTGTCTGGACTACTCGCCGGACATGATGGGTCAGGCAAAGGAAAAGGCGGAAAAGCTGAACCTGACGAACGTAAAGTTCCAGCAGGGGGATGTCAGCGCGCTGCCATTCGCGGACGGCGAATTTGATTTGGTGCTGTCGCTCAACGGCTTCCATGCGTTCCCGGATAAGGAAGCGGCGTACCGCGAGACATTCCGCGTGCTGAAACCCGGCGGAACATTCTGCGGCTGCTTCTATGTATCAGGCGAACACAAGCGCACGGACTGGATGATTCGCCACGTTTACGAGCCGACGAAGTTCTTCACGCCGCCCTACGAGACGGTGGACAGCCTGCGGAAGCGCTTGCAGGGCATGTAGGCACAGGTGGACGTCGGCAGCTTGAAGAGCATTGCGTGGTTTATCTGCCGCAAGGCGGATTGACAGGGACAGGAGATGCAGGAAGAATGCGTGAAACCAGCGGCAAAGTCACCCTTTCCGGGGTTCCGGAAACCATGCTGCAAACCGTCTACGCCCGCGCGAAGGAAACCCAAACCCGCGGGGCAGTTCGCGACGAGAAGGCCGTCGAAATCATCCGCCGGCTCGACTACGATTTCTCCTTGGCGGATAAGGACAGCGCCATGTCCAGCGGCGTCATTGCCCGCACCATCGTGCTGGATAAGCTCGTAAAGACCTATCTGTCGGCACATCCGGGCGCGGTGACGGTCAATATCGCCTGCGGGCTGGATACGCGCTGCTATCGGATGCAGGGCTATCAGCACTGGTATAACCTCGATTTGCCGGAAACCATCGCCGTGCGCGAAAAGCTGCTGCCGGAAAACGGCAAAATCTCGCAAATCGCCATGTCCGCAATGGACGACTGGGGCGGTATGATTCGCGAATCAGGCGACGCGCTGGTCATCATCGAGGGTCTGACGATGTACCTGAGCGAAGCGGACGTGCAGCGCATTTTCGACGTAATCGCCCGGCGTTTCCCGCGCGTCACCGTGCTGGTGGAAGTGATGAACCCGCTGGTCGTGCGCAACTTCAAGGAAAAATCAATTGAGGGCAGCCACGCGAAGTTCACATGGGGCGTTCGCGATGGGCAGGCACTGGCGGCGCTGCTGCCGGGCTTCCGGCTGGTGGAAGAGCACAGCCTGACCGAAGGCATGGCGGAGTTCCTGCCGATGTACAAGGTGCTGGGCAAGATTCCTCTGGTGCGCAATATCTCAAACCGCATCGTCGTGCTGCAAAAGTAAGGGGGATGCAATCATGGTCTGGTCGATTGTCGCGCTGGAAGCCGTCAGCTTTACGGCGCTGTTCGCGCACTGGAAGATTTTCCGTCTCCCCGGCACAGAACACATGGACAAGGAATATGCGCAGAAGTGGTTTCACGTTAAGGGGATGCTGTTCCCCGGCTCGCTGTTTCTGGTCATCATCAGCGCGCTGACGGGGCTGATTGTGTCGCTGGTAAAGTAAGGAGGACTCTATATGGCGTTTTTTGAGAACACCCGCAAGCCGACGGGGTTCGGCGGCCGCCTCATGGTCACTATGATGAACATTGGTCATCGTGCGCTTGCGGACTGGGGGCTTCGCTTCCTGCCGCTGGCGGAGAATGCGGATGTGCTGGACTGTGGGTGCGGCGGCGGCGCGAATCTGCGTCTGATGCTGAAAAAGTGCCCGACGGGAAAAGTGTGCGGTATCGACTATTCTCCCGTCAGCGTAGAGAAGTCGCGAAAGCTCAACCAAACCGCCATAAGCGCTGGCCGCTGCGAAGTGCTGCAGGCAAGCGTGCAGGCATTGCCATTTGATGACGCGCAGTTCGACGTGGTAACAGCATTCGAGACGGTGTATTTCTGGGGCGACTTGCCCGCGTGCTTCCGTGAAGTTGGGCGCGTGCTGAAGCCCGGCGGGACGTTCTTCCTCTGCAACGAGTCCGATGGCGATCATGCGCAGGACGAGAAGTGGACGAAGAAGATTCCCGGCATGACGATTTACAAGGACACACAGCTCAAAACCATGCTGGAACAGGTGGGTTTCCGCCAAGTGGAGACGCACAAGAACGGCAAAGGCTGGCTGTGCGTGACGGCACGAAAATAATGGAAAGGACAAAGCAACCATGAAAATCCTCGTTTTCGGTGCGGGTGTTCTCGGCTGCAATCTGGCACGCAATCTCTGCCGCGCGGGGAAAGACGTGACCCTGCTGGCGCGCGGCAAGTGGGCGGAGGAAATCAAGCAGAACGGGCTGCGCATCAAGAATCAGCTGCTGCCGTTTCCGTCGGTGACGCACATCCCGGTGGTGACGGAGCTTTCGCCCGACGCGGCATATGACGTGATTTTCGTCGTCGTGCGCTACACCCAGTTGGAAAACCTCCTTGAACCTTTGCGAAAGAGCAGGGCGGAGAACATCGTGTTCGTCGGCAATAACCTGCGCACGGATGCGCTGGTGGCACAGCTGCCGGAGAAAAACGTCATGTTCGCGTTTTCCCTGTCCGCCGGGCATCGGGAAAGCAGCCGCGTCGTGTCGATTGACCTGAAGAAAATCACGATTGGTCAGCTGCGCACATCGCCATCCAACAAGGCGCTGATTGACGAGATTTTCGCCGGAACGAGGTACAAGGTCGTCTATCAGCCGAACATGGGCGACTATCTGCTCTGTCATGCCGCATTCGTCACCCCGGCGGCGTTTGCGTGCTACAAAACAGACGGCAACTTGAAGAAGCTCAAGGGGAATACGGCGTACCTGCGCAAGATGGTGGACGCAAACATCGAAGCGTACCGCGCCATCCGCGACGCCGGGCACGAGATTCTGCCGGATGCCGACAAGGCGTTCGAGAGCGACAAGTACCGCAAGACGTGCCTGCGCTTCTTCAAGCTGATGGCGGCGACGAGCCTCGGCAAAGTCTGCGCATCCGACCACGCGATGAGCGCCACGGATGAAATGAGTGCGCTCAATCGGGACTTGAAGCAATTTTTTGATGCAAACGGCGCGGATTACCCCGTCTGGCGCGCGTTGGAGAAGGAATGCGGAAAGTACCTGAAATGATTGGGCAAGCGCTTCTTCTGGTCATTCTGCTCATGCGGTTTGTGCGGGCGGAATCGTCTGCATGGCGCTGTGGGTATCATGATGATTTTCGTGCATTGATTATGGCATATCGAGGCGATTTGTATGCTGTTTCAAACTTATGGTGAAAAGTGCAAGCCCGCCGTGCTGTTTTTCCACGCGATGGGCGTGACAGGTGCAAGCAGTGAACCGGTAGCAAAACACCTGCAGTCCCGCTGCTTCTGCATTCTGCCGACTTCGACCGTCTACTGCGCGGGGCAGACGTACCGCGGCAAAGCGGACGAGGTGCGGCAGGTAGAGGATTTCCTAACGGCGCAGGGCATCAGCGAATTGGCGCTTGTCGTCGCGTCATCCCTCGGCACTGACCTCGCAATGGCGTTCCTGAAGCAGACGAAACGCCCCGTCGGACACGTTTTCTTCGACGGCGGGCAGTTCGCGCAGATTGGGCGTGCGACGCGGCACATCTTGACGCCGTTCCTGTATCTCGCCATCAAGAGCCTATACTGGTCAAGGGGCGGGACGCTGAAGAAAATCATGTGGTGTGACGATGATGGCATCAAGCCGTACTTCATCGCGGCAGGGAAAAATCTGCGCTATGGCAATCTGCGCCGTCAAATAGCGGACAGCTTGGAGGACAAGCCGTTTCCGCCGATGCCGGAGGATTGGCAGAAGCGCGCTTTCTTCGAGTTCGGCAGCATTGAGGAGCACATGAAGTACCGTCCGGCGGTCATGCAGGCGTATCCGGCGGCGAATTTCCCGATTTTTGCGGACTTCAACCACATACAATACCAGATTCGCGACCCGAAAGGCTTTGCGGACATGCTGATAAGCATCATGGACGCGGGCAAACTGCCTGAGCTGCCGTTTATCAAGGCATAGGAGGAGCACCATGTTCTGGGACAACATCGCATGGGTCTACGACATTTTCGCGGATGGCATCAACCGCAAAGCGAATCGCAAACTGTGCAAGGTGGTTGCGGGGCTGATTTCGCCGACGGACGACGTGCTGGAATGCGCGTGCGGCACAGGGCTGCTCAGCGGTGTGATCGCAAAGCGCTGCAAATCCCTGACGGCGACGGACTTCTCCGCAAAGATGCTTGCGCGCACCCGGAAGAAGTACGGGCATTATCCGCATGTGCGGTTTGAACAGGCGGATATCCTGCATCTCCCCTACCCTGATGCGCGCTTTGATACCGTCGTCGCCGCGAACGTGATTCACCTGCTGGATAATCCGCATCAGGCGCTGCGGGAGCTTGACCGCGTGTGCAAGCCGGGTGGAAAACTTATCATCCCCACCTACATGAACCGGACGGACAAAGGCAAAACAAACCGCGTTTCCGGCGTCATCGGCAAGGCGGGCGCGGATTTCAAGCGCGAATTTACGCTGGAAACGTACCGGCAGTTTTTCGCCGACGCGGGCTATACAGATGTACAATATACGATGTGCGAAGGGCGGATTCCCTGCGCGGTGGCGCTGATTCGCATGGGCGCATCTGCGGGCACAGGGAGAAAATCATCATGACAATTGTGATTCAGTTGGTTCTGTACTGCTTTCTGCTGTGGCTGATTGTGAAAGTCGCGGTCGGGAATAACGCCATCAATGGGCTGTACTTCTACCCGAAGGCATTTCAGGAGTGCGCGATTTCGCGGGGGGTGATTGACCGCGCAACGGTGCAGAAGAAGCGCCGGAACTGCATGATTGCGCTGTATGTGCTGCTGCTTGTTGCGCCGGTGCTGATGATTGGCGTGTGGAATCGCGTCACGGACTTCTGGACGGCATACGGACAGGGCGTGCTGTTTCTGGAAGTCATGAACTGGTTTGACGGGCTGGTGATTGACATGCTCTGGGTCGGTCACAGCAAGTTCTGGGCAATTCCGAAGATGGAAGACGTACCGTATACGCAGACGTGGGGGCAGATGCTCAAAAAGCGCCTGACGCTGACGGTGATTTGGCTCGTCGGTGCGTTCATCATTGCGGGGCTGGTCATGCTGATGCCGCACTGATTCTGTTTTCAGACGGTACGGATGAATTTGAAAACAATATACAAGGAGAAAACTGACATGCGTCTAACAACCCTCGATGAAGCATCCATTCAAGCCATCGGCCACGCCTTTGGTTACTACAATTATGGCAAGGAAACCGGTATGGGGGCGGCATGTTCTTCCCCCGACAAAACAGCGCTGTATATCTGCGGTTTTGTCCGCGCGATGCTCGCCGCCGGACTGCTCTACACCACCAGTGAGCGCGGCGAAGCGTTCATTGCCTATCGTCTGCCGGGCGAAAGGGTGAAGCTGACAGCGTTTCTCCCACTGCTCAAAGGCGTGTTTCAGGCGATGACCTTCCGGGAACTGTGCCGGTTCGCGCGGCAGATGAAGCGCGCCGGGGCAAGCCTGAACAACCGCTACGACAAGGAGAAAAAGCCGCACATCTACGTTGGACTGGTGTGCGTGACGGAAAAATATCAGGGGCAGGGGTACATGCGGAAGGTGCTGGAGATGGCGTTCGCGGACGGCAACCGCCTGCAAGTGCCGGTGATTCTGGAGACGGACGCAAAATCGAAGTGCGACAAGTATGTGCATTTGGGCATGGAGCTTGCCGGCACACGCGACGCGGGCGAACTCGGCACACTCTACGACCTCATCAAGTATCCGGATAAATAAACTTCGCCGCAGACACGGGCTGAAAACAGCGTGTCTGCGGCGTTTTTTCGTATGATGCTGTCAATGTCACCCTTCCGCCGAAATAGACCCCCAGAACCGCTCGAACGTGTACTTTTCCGCTTCCTCCGCCGTCAGCCGATGCACATACGCCGCGCGCTGACCTTGGCTGCCCGCGCCGGTGGATGCGAACTCCGCGTAGTAGCCCGTCGCGGGGAAGTAAGGCTTGTTCCAGTCGTGCCACCCCTCCGGACGGATATGCGCACCCAGTTCGCAGTGCAGCAGGACGGTTTTCGCGAACTCGCGCCACGGTCTGCCGAGGTAAATCGCGCCGTCCGGGACGCCCTCGCCCTGAAAGCGGCATTTCATGAACACATAGCCGAATTCCTGCCCTTCCGGGGTGGATGCCGCCGTGCAGAAGCCGAGCGCGGGTTCTTTTTTATCGCCGTGGTCGCGCAGACCGTCGATGCTCACGATGTCGCAGTCCTCGAACCACGCCGCCGCGCCGCCGAAGATGAAGTCGACATCGCCCTCAATGCGGCAATGGCGGTAGACCTGCCTTTGCGGGATGCGCGGCAGGAACTGCGTCGGGCCGATGAAGCCATCCTTTTGGATTTCGCGGGGCGGCAAGGGCGCGGTGAACAGCGTATCCTGGCAGGATTTGAGCGTGCAGTCCTCACAATGGAAGCCGTCGCCGTCCACATAGAGGGCAAGCGCCTGACCGACCTGCTCGCGCGGATATGCGCTGTTCTCCACCGTCACGTTGCGGAGTGCACAGTCGCGGGCATTGATGAGCAGCGTTGCCGTGCGGAACGTGCCGCGTTTTTTGCCGTCGGGGAGGATTTCCGCTGCGCCGTCGTGCCAAGTGATGCGGGTCGTTTCGGCGCTTTCGCCCTCAATGCAGGTGCGCGGGCGACGAAGCGCGATTTTTTCCTCGTACACGCCGGGTGCAAGATGAATCGTCACGGGCTGATCGTCCGCCGGAAGCGTGTCAATCACCGTTTGCAGGGATTGCCCTGGTGCCACCTGAATCAACATTCATTTATTCCTCCTGCTTTGCCGCGTGGATGGGCGCGCCGTGCCCCGCCATCGCCTGATGCTCGCGTGTCAGTTCCTGATACAGCTGGGCGGGCGTCCATGCGAGGTTCGTTTCGGTCATAACGCCCTTGAGCCGCACCGGGGGAACGCGCATTTGCTTCATCGTCGTCAGGAAGCGGTCCACCAGCGGCAGTTCCGAGAACGCGAAGTAGAGCATTTCGCCACTGATGGCATTCTCCGGCGCGGCTGCATCCGTTTGACGCTCCGCCTTTCCGCACAGTGCCCCCAGCGTCTGCCCGCAGTCCGCCATCGGCACGTCCATCACGCGCATCCCCATTTTCATCGCGCAGAACCGGATTTTTCCGAGCTTCTGCGGCGTCACATGAAACGCCAAAATCAACTTACTTTCCATATCAAAAGACCTCCCCAGAGGCGCTGCCTCTGGACTCCGGCAGGGACTTTGTCCCTGCACCCTTTCGCGCGATTGAGTTGGTGACACTACCATACAACGCCCACGTGTTGATTGGGAAACGTTAGACTTTCTTCGCGAAGATCATCCGTCCGGCGCTGGTTTGCAGGACGCTGCTCACCTGCACATGCAGCACCTGCCCCACCGCATCGCGCCCGCCTTCAACAACGACCATCGTCCCATCCGGCGTATACCCTACGCCCTGCGCGGCTTCACGCCCCGCCTTGACAATGCGCACATCCAGCAAGTCGCCCATTTGCACTGTAGGGCGAAGCGCGCAGGCAAGGTCGTTCAGGTTCATCACCGCCACGCCCGCCTTTTCCGCCGCCCGGCTCATTGCCGCGTCGCATGTCACAATCACCATATGGTGCTTCTTCGCGTCCGCCAGCAGCACCTGCGCGAGTTCGCCGCCTGCCGTGCTGTCTACGCGCTTGACGCGCCCGAACGCTTCGAGCTGCGAAAGCGTTTCTCGTCCCTTTTCGCCGCGGATTCGGCACGTTTCCTCCTCCGATGCGCTCAGGCGCTGCAATTCCTTCTCCACCGAGCGCGGAATCAACAGCGTCCCCTCCAGAAATCCCGCGCGGCAGACGGCAACAATGCGCCCGTCAATCAGCACGGTTTCGTCCAGCAGCTTCGGTTTTGCCGTCTTGATTTTCCTGTGTGACAAAGCGACCTGCTTGTGCCCCTTGGGGCTGAAGCGCTGGAACATCCGCTTGAAATCCGCCGCGCGGCGAATCCCCAGCGTCACACCCAAAACGCCGAATACCACGAACAGAATCGCGCACATCGCCACGGTAAACATGCTCGCGCCCATGAGCATCACCAGCTGTGACAGCAGCGCGGCGATAACGAAACCGCCGACAAGCCCGCTGATGCTGCCTGCCTGCTGCTCGAACGTCATTTTGTCCATGCAGCGTTCGACCAGCGCGATGAGGCGGGTAATGCTGTCAATCGCGCGCGGCGCAATCAGGTATCCGCCCAGCCCCAGCAGCAGCGCAAACGCCGCATACAGCGCCAGCAGCGCGCCGATGCTCATTGCGGGGTTGCCCGCCATTGTGTTCAGCTGCACGATGACGAACGCCAGCACCGACCCCAGCCCGATGCCCAGCGCCGTCACCAGCGCCCGCAGCAGTTTCTTCACAAGATCCGATTTCATAGCTGTTGCAAAACTCCTTACAATAGAACAACACCATTAGGGTAACACCGCGCAAATGAGGTGGTCGGCTGGCGAATGGATTTTTCGTCAGATGCAAATGCAAATTT
>OMCP01000407.1_pt1 | contig 14803 bp, 9 predicted proteins | sample 1646051 | NCBI WGS metagenome assembly OMCP01 (sample SAMEA103958146, study PRJEB25191) | human gut metagenome
TCTCTCGTTATTTCACGAAGCTCTGCTTTTTCTCCGTCCGTAGCACTCCCGCCAATAAGTTTTAGATATAATTCTTGCCTGCGCAAGAATTTTTTATGCGATTTTTGGTCATAAGAAGTTTGCAACCCATAATATTCACTTTGTAGCAACCCATCGATGCCCATTCCCTCGGTATTCTCGACAGGGGTAATAACTCTTGTAAAGAATCTCCCTTGATTCTCGTTTCGAGTAAATATCCGAATGTATTCTTTGGGAACACCATTTATCACCAACGGATCATGTGTTGCAATAATGGCCTGTGTATTGACAGCCTCGCTTAGACATTTGTCAATAGTTGATTTTAGACTATATTTCCATGCAGGATTCATGTGTGCATCAGGCTCATCCATAAGCACAAGTGTATCCTCACTCTTGCAAATTCCCAGCATGCCCAAAATCTTTATAAGTTGACGCTGTCCTTCGCTCAAATCATTGCAGTTTACACGACTGTTTCCTACGGAAATATACACGCTGTATTCCGCGTTAAAAATAGTTACCAACTTTTCAAAAAAATTAAAAAGTGAGATAGTGTCCAGTTCCAATTCGGCGATATCTTCGAGTTCGAAGAAAAAGAGGTTTTCATAATCATATAGAAAGCCCCTGTGCATTAGCTCTGAGAATCTGTCATCAACAAAATCGATAATTTCATATAACCATTCGTTTCCACCCCCCCTTACTTCTTCCTGCAATGATTGCGGCAATCTTTCTACATCCAGACAAATGGTAATACTCTCTATGCGTGTCATATGGCACTGATCCTGCAAGTACTGTTTTTCAAATGTTCTCTGTCCGGCAAGAATAGATATCAGATAAATTGGCGTTAGTAAATCTGCACAGTAATTGTACTTTCTTTTGGGGAATTCTCCTCGGTACTCATGATTAGCCCAAACCGTTGTTCTCCAGTATTGCATGACAGCAGATCTGCATTTTGTTCCATAATTGATATTTCCACGATTTATGTTGTGAAGGACTTTGTTACTCGCACCGGAATAAAAATAGTTGATTCTTTTGGGAAAAACCGTGCGCCTTGCAATATGCTTTCGGACTGTATCTATTTTTCCGCGGCAAAAGCTTTCACCATCGATATTGATCTGGTATGTTTTGTCCCGTTGATAAATGCTGATGTTACTCCCACCATAAAAATATTCGAATTCGTAATCATAACTTATCTTTTTTTCGATTGCGTCTGAATCAAACGACATCAGAATCTCAAGTATGCTTTCCAGCACCGTACTTTTTCCAGTTCCATTCTCACCAATCAGAATAGTGGAACTACCACCGTCATTTGTTACGAAATTGATTTCAAAATCAACAAGGCACTTATGATCATTGATTTTGAGCCTGCGGATCTGCATAGAATCACCCCATTAGTCTATATGTATCATTTTCTTTTAGCAGGATACCCCTTTCTTGAAGGTTTCTGAGTGTCTCTATAACATCAAATTTTCTTGAACTAACAGACATAAGCTGTTGGATTGGCATAATAGCAGTATCGCTCTGAATAAAAGCCATTATTATCTTGCGCTCTAAATCAGTTTTTATTTGTGCTTCAATTTTTGGGGGGATGAATTTGCGTTTGGTTTTTGACTTGGGCTCTGCAGACGTATGCAGCACCTTTTTCAGCAATTCCACCGCGCTCTCCTCGCTTGGGTCATTCGTACCCAGTTCACCGCGAAAGGCACGGGCGAGAATGGATTTTTTCATCAGGTCGATTTGGTCAAGGACTACCTCGGCGGCTTCTTTGGTCTGCTGCTCTTTATCAAAAAGTTCATCAAGGATTCGAGCGATTTCTTCTTGCTCTCTATCATTCGTCGGAAGATGCACAGTTAACGCAGATAACTCTTTTTGGTTAATCTTTGGCAAAACAGAACGAGAACCAGCAGTCGATGCCTGAAGTAAAAACTCATCTGATAGCATATAATACCAAAGGCACCTTGCGTTTTGGTATGCTTCAATAGGATACATATCTGCACTGCATAACCCACCGAAATCAACAACAACCGCTTTTGACAAATAAGGTCGAATTTTTGAATAGAGTATTTGTCCTGAGTAAAAGCGGTGTTTACCGCTGGTCACACCATCTTCGGCAATCGTATGATATTCAAGCAGCACACCAGTTTTTTTCTCAATATTATCTGGAGCGATATGCGGAAAACTCTGATACTCTGCAGGGTCAACTAAGTTGCTTCTAATAGCTGCAACGCTGTCAAATCGAGTAGTTTTCCAATTATCTATTGAGACACCGTGTTCTTCCCGCCATTTCGCAGTCAGTTCACCGGTGAAGGCCTTATGGAGAATAGCGGATTTGCGGGTTTCAAAGCTATCCACCACGGTCTGTGTCTTTTCCTTAGCCTCATCCAGCTTGGCAAACAGGCTTTCGATGCGGTCAACAATGCGCTGCTGCTCGGCTAAAGGGGGAACCGGTAACGGGATGGTTTTCAAATCCGTTTTGTTAAATTTCGGAACGGCCGTACCAGTTGTAATGGATTTCAACTCTTCAAAACCGATGGGAGATAACAAGAAATAGTACATCCAATCATAATCACAACTGTTATAACACTTTACCATCACAGAATTTGACGCAAGTGTCATTGGCCGATCAAAATAAGGAACACGAAAAACCTTTCCTACTGAACCAATATTGCTTAATATTAGTTCTCCACCGTGTAGTGTTGATTTTGAAAGGAAATCATATCCGTGTTTGTCTGTGTAGGTTAGTGACTTTGTAAAGCCATTTGCAAAATCCTGAGTTTTAACCATCAAAGCATAGTTTTCGTCTTTGAAAATGCTGACATTTGCTTTCAGGCTCGCAAAGCTTCCGTTTGCCACATAATCCGTTACATAGTCAACATAATTTCCAATCCTTGTCCAACACCAATTCTCCGGCAACTTATAGGGCCACTCCCAATCCGGCACCAAGGCTGCCTGCAAACGCTCTTCGGGCGTGAGGGCGGCTTCTTTTTTTGCTCTTGCCATCACTTTTCCTCCGTCAGAGCACGAAGCTCACGCACAACACTTTTCAGCAGATCGACCGCTTCTTCCAGATTCGCAATCGCTTCCTCGCCGCTTTCTACAGGGTCAGGGAGATCGTCATAATCCACGATGGAGTCGTCACGAATCAAGCCAAGGTCAAGACTATCGTCCGGATTCTTGGCGATCTCCTCACGGGTGAATCTGCTCCAGCGCTCGCCCGTGCGCTTGGACGGGTCTTCATACCCTGCCACAAACTCGTCGAAATCACTCTTGCGCAGCTGCCGGGTCTTACCAAAGCTGTCCATATTGGTGCGCATATCGTAGAACGCAACCTCGGTGGTGTTATCCTGCTCGGTTGTCCCGCGGGTAAAGAACAGCACATTGGTCTTGACGCCCTGTGCATAGAAAATGCCGGTGGGCAAGCGCAGAATGGTATGCAGATTGCAGAAATTCATCAGTTCCCGGCGCACGCTGGCACCGTCACCGGCAGCAAACAACACATTATCCGGCAGCACCACAGCGCAACGGGCCTTGCCGTCCGCCTTCAGGCTGCGATAGATCACCTGCAAAAAGTTCAGCTGCTTGTTGGAGGTCTGAAAAGAAATATCATCTCTGGTGGCGCGCTCACCGCCCTTTTTCGTGCCAAAGGGCGGATTGGTCAGAATGACATCAAAATCTTTCAATCCCTTGGCGCTTTGTGCGAGAGAATCCCCCAATGTGATATTGGCATTCATATTGTGCAGATAGGCATTCATCAATGCCAAGCGATGGGTTTCGTGCACCAGCTCCACACCGTTGAATGCTTTGTTCTGCTGGAAATCTGCCTGACGGTCAGAGAGTGCATACATATCGTTATGCGCATTGACATAGCGGTTGGCTGCAATCATAAAGCCAAAAGTACCGCAGGCCGGGTCAAAGCACTTGTCGCCCAGCTGGGGTTTGATGAGCTCCGTCATCACATCGATCAGCACACGAGGGGTAAAGTACTGACCGGCACCGGACTTCTTCTCGTTGGCGTTCTTCTCCAGAAGGCCTTCATACAGGTCGCCCAGGCCTTCCTCTTTGGCCTCATACCAGTCCAGCTTATCAATCTCCGTGATGATTTTTTCGAGGTTTTTCGGCTCCTCGATGCTGGAGGATGCGTTGGCGTAAATCTGCGCCACGCGGCCAACGGATTCTTCGCCCAGCTTGCTGAGCAGCGTATAGTAGTGCTTTTTCAGGTCAATGCCGGAACGGCTGGTCAAAGAGCCCCAACGATATGCTTCGGGAATATCCTTATCTGCACCGGTCTCATCGGCCATTTTCAAAAACAGAATGTAGGTCAGCTCTGTCACATACTGGTGATAAGTAATACCGTCATCCCGCAGCACATTACAGAGGTTCCAAAGTTTCTGTACAATATCTTGCGTGCTCATTTAAGCTGCTCCTTCGTAAATATAAGTGTTGATCTCGCGGATGATCTCCGCAAGCTGCCCGCCAAACTTCTTGTTAAAGCGTGCGAAACCGCCATCCATCTTGAACGCCGGTGCCTCAAAGGTCTCGGTATTGAGGATGCTCTCGTGAAGCATATATACCTTGATCTTTTCCAGCAGATCCAGCTGCATTTTGTTAAAGTGATGCGCCGAAATCAGTTTAGAAAAGGCCATTTTCACGCGGTCATCGTGGTTCACCAGCGGCGTTTTAAGTACAGCCCGACGAACAAAGGCGATAATGTCTGCCACGATCCGTTCATTGCTCACCGCACTGGCCGCTTCATTCAAGCTGCTCTCGGTGAAATTCTCCTTATCCAGTTCCAGCTTTAACTCCCGAAGCTGCGCCCGGGTCATATCGCTGGGGCGGGTGCAGGCTATGCGGATCGCTTCGATACGGTCTTTGTTCTCATTAACATAGGCCACAAAAGAGTCCAGATAGTCCTGCGGTTTTTCCGTGTCACCATAGCCGCGGGTCGTTTCCAAAAGAGTATCTTCCTTTTCGGAATAGTAATGTCCGCGCTTTTTGCCCTTCAGGTTATCAAACCAAAGCAGGAAATCCTTATCCTCCCGGCAGCGTCGCACAAAAGCTTCCTCTGTACAGCTTTTCAATTCCTTCGCATATTCCCGAATTGTTTTTCCGCCTAAACGCTCGGATACATCATACTTTTGCTCATCGGTCAGATTGTTGCTCTTACGCTGCAATCTTGCCAAAATGCGATCTTTGACAGGCTGCTTGCTGACCTCACCCGGGCGGAACAAATCCTCCAACAATTCAGCCATTGATTTGCTGACGGAGACTGACTTCATATTGGAAGTGTCGTCCAAGTCCTCGTACACGCGAACTGCATCGAAGATATTGAAGTGCGTCTTTCCGATTTCCGGGCAAAGGCGAGTAGCGCGTCCCAGCATCTGCTCAAAGAGGATCCGGCTGTTGATCTTGCGCATAAACACCAAATTACAAATAGCCGGCACATCGATTCCGGTAGTCAGCAGGTCGACTGTTACGGCAATGTTGGGGTACTGGTTGTTCTTGAACTGCTTGATCACCTGCAAAATCTTCTTTTTGTTGCCGCCGGCAGTTTTGCCCGTGATTTTCATAATGGCATCATTGGAAATGCCATAGGGCTTGTAAATTTCTCGGAGCGTATCCACAATACGGTCAGCGTGTGCATCATTTACTGCGAAAATCAGCGTCTTTTCTCCACTTTCCGGATTCAGGTAGGTCGAAACTTCTTCCAGCACCTTGCGGGTATGATCCGGCAGAACAATTTTGCGGTTGAACTCCGACACATCGAAATCCATTTCATCGTCCAAAACTGCACCGTTCAAAAGTTCATTGGTGTTGGGGTCATATTGCGCCAAGGTTTCACCCTTCTTGAACTGTGCGTCATTTTCAATGAAATCCGTATTAATCAGATACGGAGGGTCGTGATCCACCAGCCAGCCATCGATAACCGCCTCACGGTAGCTGTAGGTATAGACCGGCTCCCCGAAAATCTCGGTCGTGTGCAGGGCGGGCGTAGCAGTCAAGGCAACTTTCACCGCATCGAAATACTCGATAACCTGCTTGTACTTGCTCATATAATCATCCTGATTATCGTAGAGGATTTCTTCTTCCGTCATTTCACGGTCAAGAATATAGCCTCGGTGGGCTTCGTCCACAATAATCAAATCAAATGCACCGGGCATCAAATCCGGTTCTTCTGCCAGAATCGTGCGTTTCAAAAGCCCCTGCACCGTTGAAATGCTGACCTTGGTTTCCAGATTGATGTTGTTGTCATCGATCGCCTTGATCTCATATATTTTGTCCAGCGTCAGAAGTTCCTTCAGTTTGACATCTTTGAAGGTGTCCATTGCCTGCTCACCGAGGGACACTCGATCCACAAGGAAAAGAATACGACGGAAACGCTTGGATTCCAGCATCTTGTAGATAAGCCCCAGAACAGTACGGGTTTTGCCTGTTCCGGTGGCCATTGCAAGCAAGGCCGTTCTCTTGCCGTCAACGATTGCCTCTGTTGCCTTATCAATGGCCTTGATCTGGTAGTCGCGCAGATTCAACCCATTAGGATCTGTCATAAACGAATTATCTGCTGCAGCCAGCGCCTGATTAGCCGCCGCTGTATTCTGACCAAGTTTTTCCATCAGGTCACTTGGGCTAAACCAGTTCCGAATAGGATACGGTTGATTTTCCTGTTCCCGGACATCCAAAAACCAAATACCAGACTTCGTCCGCAGCTGCTCTAAATACGCCCTGCCATTTGAAGCAAAGAGGAAGGGGACCTGATAACCATTCCAGTTCCCAACCGTATGTGGAATATCCTCCGGCTTAATATGTGCAGCATAGTCCTTTACCTGCACATCGATGGTAGATGCCACATCTTCCGACATCTTTTTTGCATCCATCAATGCTACGAGCTTCTCGCCAACGAAGAATGCATAATCCGCATACCCGTTTTTGTAAAAGGCCGAATTGGTAGGCCATTCGCTGATGGCAATATTTCTCCCCTTTACAGGACGCGTTCCTTTGCTGTAGCGCAGGTTCTGCGTATCAGCTTCCCAACCAGAAAGACGAAGCTGCTCGTCAATCAAGCATCTGGTCTGCGCCTCATTCCAATTCATCATAGCGGAGACAGATTCTGACCGCCTTGCGCGCTCCTTCTGCGTTTTGCCCGAAGCGGCGGTCTTGACCACGGCCAGTTGCTTCGTCAATTCCTCGATTTTCCTTTCCTGCTCGGCAATAACGGATTCCAAATCTTCGTGCGTGGTCTCGCTCGGCATAACGAACTCAGGCGCAATATATCCCCAGTCTCCATAGGTCTCCATAAACCAAACAGCAAGATTGTATGTCAAGGATAGCAATGTCTTTGCTTCGTCCACGGAGTCCGTACCTATATGTACTGCCGAGTTTCTTGTCTTGCGAAGAACATATAGCGTGTTGTCAATTTCGTGCGGCAATAAACCGGCTCGCTTCAAAATGCGAATTCGATTTGCGTGGGTGTCGTCAACAGCCGGCTCCGCAATGTGCTCAAAGACAAGGATCTCCTGCACTAAGCGCTCGGCAAACATTCCGAGTTTATAGATACAGGCATTGGGATCAGAATAGACATAGGTTTCTGCGGTTGCGCCGATCTGTGCCAATGCAGGCCAGTATCGATTCAGAAAATCAAAATTTGATTTCATAAGCAGTCTCCCTCGATTTTTGTTAATTCATTTAGCATTTGATATAAGCACATCTCCAAAGTGCCAATTTGGCACTTTGGAACCACCGTGCTGGCACTTTGGGATTTCGCCAAAGTATCAATTTGATACTTTGGAAGCTGAAAGCTGATACTTTGAAATTCGTCAGCCTCATCCAACCGCCACTTCAACCTTTTTACCGCTGAAGGCCACGCCGTATTTATAAATCGTCCTGACCCCGGCGGTCGTCAGCTCGGTTTCGTATTTCTTGTCGTTGATCTGCTGCAAGGCCGTCTCGGACAGCTTTTTCAGCTTTTCGTCGCTGCAATTTTTCTCCGCTTTCAGCTCAATCAGGATGCCCGGAAGGCCCTTTTGCGTGGGCTTCAACTGAATGTCATAGCGCCCGTCGCCCGATTCCCGGTTGGAGGTCACGAAAGCGCCGCCCAGCAGGGCGCACAGCCCCAGCATAAAGCCGTGGTAGAAGTTCTCGCCGGCAGTATCAAAGGAGCTGACCGACTGGGTCAGCAGCGCCTGAATCTGCGCTTTCAGCCGTGCGTTATCGCCGGAGAAGATGGCCTCCTGAACGGAAATCGCCGTGGACGGCGGGATCAGATTCTCCAGCCGCTGCAAGATCTCCTTGTTATACACCAGAGAAATCTCCCGGTTGGGCAGGGAGACCTCGCACATAAAATCGCCGCTGAAGGAGGGCGTGGTTTTCAGTGCCTTCAGATAGCCGGTCACCAGCAGGAAACTGTAAATGGTGGAGGGATTGCTCTTGATCTGCGGATAGATCACGCCGGTGTCGATGAAGGTTGTGAAGGTCTCGCCGTTGACCAGGGAGGTCAGACGGTTATAAATCTCCTCGTCCGCCTGGGCAAGCACTTCCCCGATAATATCGTTGCTGCCGGTGGAGACCCAGAAGGGTCTCGGCTCGCACTCGTTGCTGAAGTAGTTGACCACCGACCACGGGTTGAAAATCTCCGTCTTGCCGAAGCGGTAGCCGTCGTACCACTGGCAAATTTCGTCGTACTTATCGGCAGCGCCGTAGTATTCCGCCATCTCCATCACCTCGTCGGCGGTGAAGCCGAAGTAGGCGCTGTATTTGTTGTCCAGCACGGAGTTGATGGACAGGTTATTCATCCCGCTGAAGATGCTCTCCTTGGCCACCCGCAGAATGCCGGTGAGGAAGCCGAAGGACAGGTGCTGATTATCCTTGAACCCGCCGGAAAACAGGTTCCGCATAAACCGGATGACCTTGTCGTAATAGTCCTTCTGGTAGCCCTGCTGGATGGGGGTGTCGTACTCATCGATGATGATAATGGGCGCAACGGCATAGTGCTTGTGCAGCATAGCGGACAGGTCCAGCAGTGCAGAAGCCAGCTCAACCTCGCTGACCTTGCCGTCTGCCAGCTTTTCATAGGTCTTTTTGCTGTACTCGTCGCACTTTTCACTGGTCAGCAGCTCTTTGTGCCGCCGGGTCTCCTTTGCGAAAATATCCCGAATGGCCGCAAAGGTCTCCTCCCAAGTATCGAACTTCACATCCTTGAAGGTCAGGAAGATCACAGGGTACTTGCCCTGATAATCCCGGTACTTCTGGCCGCAGGCCCAGATCTTCTTGTCCCGGAAATAAACAGAGGTATCCTTGTCGCTCTTTTCAAAATAAGTGCGCAGCATATCCATATTCAGCGTCTTGCCGAAGCGGCGGGGACGGGTGAACAGCGTCACCATCGGACGCTCGTCGATGAAATCCTTGATCATCATCGTCTTGTCGATATAATAGTATTCCGACGAGGCAAGGCAGTAGTTGGACACGCCGATGGGCAGGGGCAGCTTCGGCGCGCGCTCCGTCTTGCGGAAAGCGCCCGTCTTGAGCCGCTGATCCGCCGGCTTCTGCGTATCAGCGGGGATCAGCCAACGATTGCCCTGCTTTTTCGCACCGGCGATTCTCCCATTCTTGCAGAGTGTCGCAACTCTCCGCTCTGTTATATTCCAGCGCACTGCTGCCTCTCTTACCGAGATCATTTCAGCCATAGGGGATACCTCCACGCATAAAATCACAAGTACATTATACCCGAATAAAAGAACAATGTCAACAAAGTTCGGAACAATTCCGTTTCAAAACAGCATTGTTCTTTTCTACATACAAAACAAGCGGAGGCCATCGACCTCCGCTTGCTCGTTACCCATATACAATTTCCTGCATCACGATCTCGTTCGCTCGGTTTCGGATGCCGTTCATCTTCCGCACCCACGACTGCGATTCGCTGGCCTTCAACCTCTCCGTCACGCCCTCGGTGTCTGCGTATTGTTCTACCAGCCGAAGAAAGAGTTCCTGCGCCTGCTCCTCGATGTCTGCGAGGTGCCTATCCAGCACCCCGGCGATCAGCAGGTTATAATACAACACACGGTGGTGCTCCCTCAGAAAGGTGCGCCGCCGCTGACCGTAAATGCCGATGGGGCGTTCTTCTTCGGGCGGTAAACGAACATCCGGCAGGCAGTAGTCGCCCTGCCTTGTGTAAGTGCCGCCCAGCTGCTCAAATAGCGATTCCATATGTGATCCTCCCATTCAAAATTTCCCCGGCAGGTCTGCAATGCAAAATGCACCCGCCTTTCGGTTACAGTCTACCAAAACCGAAAGGCAGGTGCGAGTGTGCGAATTTCTGAATCGCACATTATTTCTTCATCTTCCTGCTGAATTCATTCAGCGTCTGGATATGCCAGAGGCTTTTACGGGTAATGGAGCGAAATGTCAGGGAGCAGAAGAAGTCAACGAGAAAGATCTTTGGAATGCAGAACTTCAGCCCCTTCTGGATGGCTTTCAGTGACCCACGGCTGCACCAGTTGTGGACGGTGGTCAGGGTGTAGCCGGTCAGGGTCACCACATCCTTTACCGTGACCACATCCGGGTATTTGCGCAGCAGCTTTTCATAGTAGCCGTGCATCTGCCGCAGCGTGTCCTCCGGCAGCTCCTTGGAGAGCCTCGCCACATAGTGGGTGCCGTACCATCCCTTCGGCGCAGAATAGAGTTCTGGAAAAATCGCCCGCTCCTCCAAATATGCTTTCACATCCTCTTTTCGGATTTTATAGCACCGGGTTTTCTTACCCGACCACTCGCAGGGCACCTTGCCGCTTTTGAGCAGATGCAGCGCCGTGGACTTGCTGATGTGGCATATTCGGAAGAATTGCTCCTTGTTCATCACCTCGGGAACGCTGTCCCAGTTAACGGGGAATACATCCATTTGTAACACCTCAAAAATAGATTTTCGTCGGTTGGAAGCTCTATTCTGCGGTGTATGGCCGTCTCCCGATTTTTCTCTCCTATCTTCCCGCATTTCTCTCCAAAATCGGAAAAAATGCCAATTTGAACCCACTTTCAAAAAAGCCTGTCCCGCAAGGCTTTCCGAGCGAAAAAGCCTGATTTCAAGCGGCTTTCGGCGGGTACGGGGCTTACAGAAACGACCCCAAAACGGACACCCCCGTCACAGTTGCATAAAAGACTCGAAATCTTTGGAAGCTCCGGCCGTTTCGTCCGCTGAAAATGTCCGCCGCACAGGGCTTTGCGCGGGTTCGGATTTCACAATTTCATATCGTTCTTGCGTGTTTTTCTTGCATTCTTCCGGAGCAAGGATTACACTTGAGGTATACGGAGAGTTGTCCGAGAGGTCGAAGGTGCGACACTCGAAATGTCGTGTTCCCAAAAGGAACCTAGGGTTCGAATCCCTAACTCTCCGCCAAAAACCCAGTCATATCAAGGCTTTTGCCCATATGACTGGGCTTTTCTTTTCTCTCAAGGTCACATCGGCGTACATGATTTTCGGCAAGAACTCAGGTGTGCCAGCCGGTCTGCCCTGTGTCCGGCAGAGTCAGGATATTGTCCATTACATTTGCCGAGGTGATCTTGGACTTGTAATCCAAGTGGGCGTAGATGTTCGCCGTGGTGGTAAAGTCGCTGTGCCCCAACCACTCCTGAATGTGCTTGAGGGGGACGCCATTGGCCAGCAGCAAACTGGCGCAGCTGTGACGCAGATCGTGAAAGCGCATCCGGCGCAGGCCGTGGCTCTCCAGAAATTTCGGAAATGCGTTGGTCAGGTACTCCACCCGTATCCGCTCCCCCAGCTCGTCCACGAATACAAAGCCGTCGTATTCATAGTTGTAGCAGTTGCCGCAGACCTGCTTGTTCAGCTCCTGCGCCTCTTTCACCTGCAAGAAGTATTCCCGAAAGCTGCCGATCAGCGGCAGGGTGCGCAGACTGGACTTGGTCTTGGCGGATTGCTGCTCGAACTCCTGATACTTGCCGTCGATGATCGTTGAGGTCACGGTGCGCTTTACGGAAATGGTGCCCTGCTCAAAGTCGATGGCGTCCCATTTCAAGCCCACCACCTCGCCACGGCGAAGGCCGTAAAAGGCGGCCACCAGCACCGGCAGCTCCAGTTTAGTGCCCCGGAGAGCTTCAAACATCTTCTGCATCTCCTCCGCCGAGAGAAAGACCGGCTGAAAGCTGTTCTTTCTGGGCCGGTCCACTTTGTCCGCCACATTCTGGATCAGCATATCGGTCTTGACTGCATATTTCAGTGCCGAGTGAATGACGGCGTGATAATGGATAACGGTATTGGGCGTGACCCGCCTGAGCATTTCAGAATAAAACATCTGCAAATGTCGGGCTTCCAGTTCCCGCAGTGTCAATTTCTTCTTGCGAAAATAAGGGACGATGGTGCTTTTCAGCAGTCCTTGATAGGCACCGTAGGTTGCGTGGGCCAGCCTTCCCTTGGCGATCTCCAGCCATTCCAGCAGATAGTCGGCGAACAGCATATCACTGCTCAGGTCGCCCACTTCTTTGGGCGGCTCAAATTCCGCTCGGAGCCTTGCCAGTTCTGACTCGGCTTTGCGCTTATTTCCCTTTTCGGAAAGCCCCAGCGAGATCCATTTCGTTTTTCGCTGCCCTCCGGCGTTTTTGTAGTTCAACACGGCATAATACTTGCCGTTTTTCAAAGTCAGATGTCCTGCTACCAATTTCATTTCCTCCTGTCCTTTGTATTTGCAGAACAGAACTCCAAACCGACAGCATCAGTATACCATCGGTTTGGGGTTCTCTCTATTCTGCGAATTGTTTTATCGTAGCCGTATCGGTACGAATCAGCGGGCATCCCGGTTCCGTTCTCTCTGCCGCTTCAGCAATTCCAGCCCTTTGATGATGTCTCGGCGCATCTGTTCCTCGGTGTAGCCGGAGGGGAAGTATTTCCGCAGCTCCTCCCGCTTGAATTTGAGCTGCTCCTGCTGGTTGGGCTTCGTCTCCGCCAGCACGGCGTAGACTATCTGGTCATCCATCAAGCCCTCCTGCGCCAGCTTTTTCAGGCGGATGCTCTGGGCGTGGGACGGGGTGCAGTCGTTCAGCGCCATCGCGTCCAGCACCGCCCGCTGCTGATACGAGTCTAAGTAAGAAAGCTCCACCGCCGGGTTGAAGGCGATCTTGCCGTCGTCCACCATCGAAAGCAGCTCGGGAATCAGGTAGGTCAGGCGGATATATCTTTTAATTTGATTGCGGCTTTCGCCGGCATCGTCAGCTACTTTTTCTACACTGAGCAGCTTCTGCCCAACTTGGGCAGAAGCGACACCTTGATGCTTGATGGCATCCAGCTTCATCTTGTAGGCAAACGCCTTTTCGCTGGGCAGGATGGTCTCCCGCTGCAAGTTGGCATCCACCATTGCGATCACCGCTTCATCGTCAGACAGCTCCCGGACGATGACGGGCATCGTCTCGACGCCCAGCACCTGACACGCCGCCAGTCGCCGGTGGCCGGAGATCAGCTCGTAACCGCCGTCCGGCAGCGGCCTTGCAAGTGCCGGAGTGATAGCCCCCACCTTGCGGATGCTCTCGATCATCCGCTGCATCTCCTCGTTGTTCTGCACCTTGAAGGGGTGACCCTTGAACGGGTGCAGCTCGGCCAGTGGAATATTCCGCACCCGCTCCAGTTTGGCATCGTCCCGCTCCGCCTGCGTGGAAAACAGATCGTCCAGCGTGGGTAAAGTAAAATCCGATTTTCTCATTGTGTTGTCCTCACTTTCATAGTTTTTTCTTTCGGGGTTTTAGGGCACGCCCTAACGAGTGTTTTTGCGCTCCGGCCCTGCCGGGAGTAAAAACGCACTGCTCGCTCAGATGACGCAGGCATCGCAAGCGGATACACTGTTTGGCTCCGACAGGAGTAAAAACAGTCTGCTCGCTTAGACTGCGCAGGCGTAATTCTCGCTTACTTTAATTCATTCAAAACTGCTTCCAGCCTGCTCAGAATTTCCTCTTTCTGAAGCTGTGGAAGCTCCGCTTTCAGGCTGTTCATCATCCGAAACAGGTGGTAATCCCGCTCCGTGATGGCCGCTTTGACCTCTTTCCCAAGCCCCAGTCGCCGCAAGTATTCCGACAGCGACAGAGAACAGAACCGGGCATTTTCCAGCAGCTTCTGCTTCTCCTGCTCGGTCACACGGACATTGATCCCGTAGTTTTTGCTGCGCATTTGTTCACCCCCTTTCTTCGGTTTGTGACGGCAATGACGGTTGTGACGGGGATTTCCTTATATAGCGATCCCGGCGTCATTTGCGTCATCGCCGTCACAGCGCAGGAATTTGATGAGCCGGCTTTTTCCCGTTCGCTTGGTGCGATACTCGATGCCCAGCGGCTCCAGCACCTCATAGGCGAACTGGCCGAGATACTTTGTGACCATATTGGGCGTGACCTCCTGCTCCTTCATTTCGGTCAGCAGCTCCGTGGCCGTGCCTACCCATTCGGTGCGGCACTCCATAAAGTCCACCACCCGAAACAGAAATTTCGGCAGCTCTGCCTTGTGAATATCCTCGCTGTTCTTGCGCTCCACCAGTTCCCAGACAAGGTCGTTAAACTGCAAGGTCAGCTCCTGATATTCCACATCCCGCCCACTGACCAGCAGCGTAGCAGCGTTTCCACTGCGCTTACGGCGCAGGATGAAGTTGGTGTCCGCAGCGCCGATGATGCCGGTGGAACCGCTGACATCGTTAAAGGGATCGTCGCTGTCTTGCAGCTTTCGCAGGTGATGCACCAGCAAAATGGCGATGTTGAAGCCGTCGGCAATGCGCTTGATGGAGGAAATGTCGTCGTAGTCGTTGCCGTACATTCC
>OMCP01000439.1_pt1 | contig 14113 bp, 9 predicted proteins | sample 1646051 | NCBI WGS metagenome assembly OMCP01 (sample SAMEA103958146, study PRJEB25191) | human gut metagenome
GACCATTTGCCCCACTATTTGCGACACTACCCGCCTGCGTCAACAGGAGGCGGAGGCTCTTTCCCGCCGGTGCAATAAGATGCTGGTGCTGGGCTCTGCAAACAGCGCCAACACCATGGAGCTGGCCAAATTGTGCCAAAAGAACTGCCCGAACACCAAAACAATAGAAAATATCGGCAAAATTTCTCTTGAATTATTTCATTCAAATGATATAATAGGGTTGGTCGCAGGCGCATCGACGCCAGACCCCATGATTAGGGAGGTTATACAAGGAATGAGCGAACTCGAACAGACGACGATTGAAACCATTGAAGCGGAAGCTCCCGCCGAGGTTGTCGCCGAAACCGCTGAGCAGCCCGTAGAGGCTGTCGTTGAGACCGCAGCTGTGGAAGTACCCGCAGAGGAAGCTGCACCCGCCGCAGAGCCCAAGGACATTGCCGAGGATTTTGAAACTGCCATCGACAATTCCATCCGGCGCATCCGTCCCGGCCAGGTAGTCAAGGGCACCGTCATCGGCATCACCGATAACGAAGTCCTGGTAAACGTTGGTTACAAGTCTGACGGATATATTCCCCGCGGGGAGTTTGAAACCAATGATGAAACCAAGATCGAGGATCTCGTAAAGGAAGGGGATACCATCGACGTGGAAGTAGTCAAGGTCAACGACGGCGAAGGAAACGTCCTGCTGTCCCGGAAGAATATCCAGAGCCGTAAGATCTGGGATTCTCTTCTTTCCGAGGAGAACGAGGGCAAGACCTTTGACGCAGTGGTCAAGGAAGTCGTCAAGGGCGGCCTCATTGCTGAGATCGAGGGTGGCGTACGCGCCTTTATCCCCGCTTCTCACGTTTCCGTCAAATATGTGGAGAACCTGGGTGAGTACGTTGGCAAGAACGTGCAGGTCAAGGTCCTCGAAGTAGACAAACAGCGCAAGCGTATCGTTGCTTCCATCAAGCAGGTGCTGGTGGAAGAAGCCGCCAAGCAAGAGCAGGCCAAGTGGGATGCTCTGGTAGTGGGCAGCAAGGTGCACGGCATCGTTCGCCGGATCACCGACTTCGGCGCTTTCGTAGACATCGGCGGTTTGGACGGCCTCGTCCATGTTACCGATGCAGCCTGGGGCCGGGTCAAGCACCCCTCCGACGTGTTCTCCATCAATCAGGAGATCGACGTTCTTATCCTGGGCGTAGATAAAGACAAGAAGCGCATCTCTCTGGGCTACAAGCAGCTGCAGCCCAAGCCCTGGACCATGGCGGGCGAGAAGTACCCCGTTGGCTCCATCGTAGAGGGCAAGGTTGTGCGCATTGTTCCCTTCGGTGCCTTTGTGGCTCTGGAGCCCACCATCGATGGCCTTATCCATATTTCTCAGGTGGCCGTGCGCCGCATTGAGAAGGTAGAGGATGAGCTGAAGGTCGGCGACATCGTCCGCTGCAAGGTTCTGGAAGTCAATCCCGAAGCCAAGCGTATCTCTCTGAGCCGCAAAGAGGCCATTCTCGAGGAGAATCCCGAGATCGCCGAGCAGCTGGCTGCCGAGAAGGCCGAGCGTGAGCGCGTCTATCAGGAGCGCAAAGCACAGCGTGAAGCCCGCAGCGAGCAGAGCAATAACGGTGAGCAGCGCCGCCAGCGCAGCGAACGCCCCGCTGGAGAGCGCCGTGCTTCCTCCAACGAGGAGCCCCGCCGCGAGTCCCGGCCTGACCGCCGCCGCCGCAACAGCGAGGATGGCGATTACGAACTGCCTCCTGTGAGCAGCACCACCACCTCTCTGGCCGACCTGTTTGCCGGCTTCAAGGTAGAGGAGTAACTGCCTGAACAGCAAAAGCACCGAGAGTCCCTCGGTGCTTTTTTCTCTCGTGGAGCGAATATGCCTGTAAAATTGAAAGTAATGGCCGCCATATTGGCCTGTCTGTTGTTAAGCGGCTGCGCTGCTGTGCCGGACAAAGGCGCACAGGAAGCACTCTCTGCAGCGGGAACGGCGATAGAGCCGGCTTCTGCTCCGGCGGTGGAAGAGGTGGCCTGGGCCGTTTCCACTCCGGCGCCGACGTTTACCCCCACCCCGGAACCTACGGACACGCCTGTTCCTACGCCTACCCCCACACCGGAGCCGACTCCTTCGCCGGAACCGAAACCTACGCCCTTCACACTGGCCTGGATATCGGATACCCAGGCCATGGCCCGGCATTATCCGGAGGAACTGCAGCAGATGGCGGAGTATCTCGTCGGCCAGCAGCAGGAGCAGAATATCGTGGCGGCAGTGCATACGGGAGACGTGGTAGACAGCTGCGGCACCCTTTGGCAATGGGAAAATGTTTCTCCGCCCCTGCTGACTATTATGGAGCATATCCCTTTGTCCATTCTGGCAGGAAACCATGATCTGGCTCGGGAAAGAAAAGGAAACAAACAGTATGATCTGTTCGCCAAACGGGAAGTGATTCAAAGATCCTGGGAAGGGGCGGAGGTATATCAGCGGGGTGAGGCAACCTGCCGGCTGTTTACCGCCGGAGGAACGGACTTTATTCTGGTGACCCTGGGATTCAACAACACGCCCGGTGCCCGTCGATGGGTAAAGGCGGCTCTGGATGAAAATGCGGATCGAGTGGCCATTATCGGTATCCACAGCGCATTGGAAAAAGACGGCACTTTCTCTGCCGACGGCAACCGGCTTATATGGGATGTGGTTTCCCAGTGCCCCAATGTGCGGCTGGTGGTCTGCGGCCACAACCGGGGCGCCATACACAGGGTGGACGGCTATGATGATGACGGGGACGGAGAACCGGATCGTACCGTCGCTACCATGATGTGCAACTTTCAGGACGATCAGGAGGCGGGGCTGGGATACATCCGGCTGCTGCGGTTTGAGCCGGAGGATCGCTCCCTGCATGTGCGCACGTATTCACCGGTATATGATCTGGACACCTATGAGAAGGTGTCTGACGATGAAATGACTTTTGTGCTGGAAAACGCCTATTGAGCTGTTCCCCGGGGAAAACCTCCGGGGATTTCTTTTGCACGGGTCTTGTGAAAACCCTGTGAATCCCGAGGGGCTGCCGGAAAAGAAAGCCCGGATTTCTTGACAAAAGGGGACAAAAACAATATAATCTAATTCGGTATAGCAGGGAGAGACACTATGCCTTGAATTATTTTTTGTAGGAGGATATGGTATGGCAAAGACCATGACGATTGACGGCAATACTGCGGCAAGCCATGTGGCATATGCTTTTTCAGATGTTGCTGCCATCTATCCCATCACCCCGTCATCTCCCATGGCGGAAGTGGCAGATGAATGGGCTGCAAACGGCAGAGTAAATCTGTTCGGACAGAAAGTGCGCATCGCTGAGATGCAGAGCGAGGGCGGCGCTGCCGGTGCAGTGCACGGTTCTCTGAAGGCGGGCGCTCTGACCACTACCTTTACGGCTTCTCAGGGACTTCTTCTGATGATCCCCAATATGTACAAGATCAGCGGCGAGCTGCTGCCCGGTGTGTTCCATGTATCCGCCCGTGCACTGGCGGCCCATGCACTGTCCATTTTCGGCGATCACAGCGACGTTATGGCCTGCCGTCAGACCGGTTTTGCCATGCTGGCCTCCGCTTCCGTACAGGAAGTCATGGATCTGGCCCTGGTGACCCATCTGTCCGCCATCAAGTCCTCCGTGCCCTTTGTGCACTTCTTTGACGGGTTCCGTACCTCCCATGAGGTACAGAAGATCGAAGCCATCGACTATGAAGATATGGGCAAGCTCCTGGACTACGAGGCCGTGAAGAAGTTCCGCGCCCGTGCCATGAACCCCGATCATCCTCATGTAGGCGGCACCAACCAGAACCCCGATATCTACTTCCAGAATCGTGAAGCGGCCAATAAGTATTATGACGCTGTTCCCGCCATTGTGGAAGAATATATGGAGAAGGTAGGCGAGCTTACCGGCCGTCACTACCATCTCTTTGACTATGTGGGCGCTCCCGATGCCGAAAAGGTCATCGTAGTCATGGGCAGCGGCGCAGACGTCACCGAAGAGACCATCAATTACCTCAATGCACACGGCGAAAAGCTGGGCCTTATCAAGGTTCGCCTCTATCGTCCTTTCGTAACCGACAAGTTTGTAGCCGCTATCCCCGCCTCCTGCAAGCGTCTGGCCGTTCTGGACCGCACCAAGGAGCCCGGCTGTCTGGGTGAGCCCCTGTATGAGGATGTTGTCACCGCTTTGAAGGAAGCCGGCCGCAGTGATATCGAGGTCGTGGGCGGACGTTATGGCCTGGGCAGCAAGGAATTTAATCCCACCATGGTCAAGTCCGTATACGACAATCTGGATCAGGCTCAGCCCAAGAACCACTTCACCGTGGGTATCGTAGACGATGTGACCTTCACCAGCCTGCCCATGGGTCCCCTGGTGAATGCCGCTCCCGCCGGCACAATCAGCTGCAAGTTCTATGGCCTCGGTTCCGACGGTACCGTTGGCGCCAACAAGAACAGCATCAAGATCATCGGCGACCATACCGATATGTATGCCCAGGGCTATTTCTCCTATGACTCCAAGAAGTCCGGCGGCCTGACCGTAAGCCATCTGCGCTTCGGTAAGACCCCCATTCAGAGCCCTTACCTCATCGACAGCGCCGACTTCGTGGCCTGCCATAACCCCGTATATGTCACCCGTTACCCCGTAGCCGAGGGTATCAAGGAGGGCGGCACCTTCCTGCTCAACAGCGAGTGGACTCTGGAGGATATGGAGAAAGAACTCCCCGCCTCCATGAAGAATGCCATCGCCAAGAACCATGTGAAGTTCTATAATATCGATGCAATCAAGCTGGCACACGATGTGGGCATGGGCGGCCGTATCAACACCATCATGCAGGCTGCTTTCTTCAAGCTGGCCAACGTGATCCCCGAAGCGGATGCCGTTGCCTTCATGAAGGCTGCTGCCAAGAAGTCCTATGCCAAGAAGGGTGACGCCGTGGTGCAGAAGAACTACGATGCCATCGATGCAGGCATTAATGCAGTTGTAGAGATCAAGTATCCCGAGAGTTGGGCCACCACCACCGAAGGCGCTGTGGTCGTTCCCGTGACCGATGATCCTTACTTCCATGAATATATCAAGCCCATTCAGGCGCAGCAGGGCGACAGCCTTCCCGTATCCCGGATGACTCCCGACGGCACCGTGCCCACCGGAACCACCAAATACGAGAAGCGCGGTATCGCCGTGGAAGTGCCCGTATGGGATGCCGCAAAGTGCATCATGTGTAACCAGTGCGCACTGGTCTGCCCCCATGCCGCCATTCGTCCCTTCCTGCTCAATGCCGAAGAAGAGGCCAACAAGCCCGAGGGCTTTGTTACCAAACCCGCCGGCAAGGGCTTTGATGGCCTCACCTATCGTATGCAGGTCAGCCCCCTGGATTGCGCCGGCTGCGGCAACTGCGTAGACGTGTGCCTGGCTAAGGACAAGGCCCTGAAGATGGTACCCATGCACGAAGCAAAGGCCGATGAGGCCAACTGGGAGTATGCTGTTGCCCTCACCGAAAAGGATGTGAAGGTAAATCGCAAGACCGTCAAGGGTTCTCAGTATCTGCGGCCTCTGTTCGAGTTCTCCGGTGCATGCGCCGGCTGCGGCGAGACTCCTTACATCAAGCTCCTTACCCAGCTCTTTGGCGACCGTATGCTCATCGCCAACGCTACGGGTTGCTCTTCCATCTATGGCGCCGCCTGCCCCACCACGCCCTACTGCACCAACAGCAAGGGACAGGGTCCTGCCTGGGCCAACTCCCTGTTTGAGGACAATGCAGAGTTCGGCTTCGGCATCAACCTGGGCAGCAAGCATCGCCGTGAGATGCTCAAGGATACCGTTGAAAAGCTCATCGCTGTGGAGTGGTGCTCTGCAGATATCAAGGCCGCCGGTCAGGAATGGCTGGACAACATGAATGACGGCGAAGGCTCCCGCGTGGCAGGAGACAAGCTGGTCAAGGCCTGCGAAGAGGGTATCGATCTTACCGGCACGCCTTATGAGGCCGAGTGGATCAAGAACGGCAAGATCTGCAGCTGCGATGCCTGCAAGCTGGCCCGTGAGGTGCTGGAGCAGAAGGATCAGCTGGTGAAGCCTTCCGTGTGGGTATTCGGCGGCGACGGCTGGGCCTACGACATCGGTTATGGCGGGTTGGATCATGTGCTGGCAATGGACGAAGATGTCAACGTGCTGGTTGTGGATACCGAAGTTTACTCCAACACCGGCGGACAGGCCTCCAAGTCCACGCCTACCGGCCCCATCGCCAAGTTTGCTGCTGCCGGCAAGCGTACCAAGAAGAAGGATCTGGGCCTCATGGCCATGAGTTATGGCTATGTGTATGTGGCCAAGGTCTGCATGGGCGCCGATCCTGCTCAGCTGCTCAAGGCGGTTAACGAGGCCGAGGCATATCATGGCCCCTCCCTCATTATCGCTTACGCACCCTGCATCAACCATACCATCAACATGAACCATTCTCAGCTGGAGGCCAAGAAGGCCGTAGAAGCCGGGTATTGGCCCCTGTACAGGTATAACCCCGATTTGGCTGCCGAGGGCAAGAATCCCTTCTCTCTGGATTCCAAGGATCCCAAGTCTTCCTTCCAGGACTTCATTCTGGGCGAAGGCCGGTATTCCGCTCTCAAGAAGCAGTTCCCCGAAGTGGCTACTCAGCTCTTTGCCAGGGCCGAGAAGGAAGCCATGGAGAAGATCGATTACTACAAGAAGCTGGACAGCCTGGACTAAGGCCATCTGACTCTGTAAGCACAAAAGCCGCCCTTTGGGGCGGCTTTTTCTGCCTATGGAAGGAATAAGTGGGGGGTGAGAAACGAGGATTAACGCAAACTCCTGTAAATATCCGGAATTGCCTTGCATTTCAGCTTTCCCCAAAAGAGAAAATGCAAAGAGGGACTATATGTAGTCCCTCTTTGCGCAGCATATATACCAGAGGCTGTCGGGTTAGCTGTATATGATCAGGGCAATAAGCTCCAAAGGCTCTGTTCCGTTATTATAGACACCATGCCCGGTACCATCAGGAGTGAAGGTCACATCACCGGCAGAAATCTGCACAATGGTGCCATTGTCGTTGTACTCGGCGGTGCCGCTGTATACATAATAGATTTCCGTATCCCCGTGGTGAAGATGAAACCCAATGCCGCTGCCGGGCAAAACGGTGGTATGGGCAAACACCCGTCCTTTCCCGTTAAGCTCCTCATTGCCATTGATCAGATTCCGGACGGTAATGAAGCCATCCGCGCCGAATTTGTGCTCCGCCACCTCGATCTTTCGATCAGAACCTTTACGAATCATAGCACACCTCTTTTGTAATCGATATCAAAACTGCGCGTACATTATACTTCCTGCACAGAAAAATGTCAATAAAAACTTTTCCTTGCGGATCTAAAAGCCCTGCTTGGAAATGAGAAGAACAGAAAAGCAGAATTGGACAAACTCTATCGTATCTGCTGGAAAATGAGAAATGCGCCTGTTTATTGGAAAAACGAAGAAAACGAGATACGTCGAAGCGGGAAAGATGCGATCGACGTTGCACTGGAAAAAGATGGATTCTAAAATGAAAAAATAAAAATGCAAAATGTATCATGAAATCTTTCGATAAAAAGATATCGATGCCAAATCATATGAAAAATAAAAGCATAAGCAAAAAAGATAAAATGATGTGAAAAACAGATAAAATAAGGAGAATTTCCGAAGAAAATTAAGAATTGAAAACAAAATGAGCATTTTTTCGTAAAAAAGATATTGCGTTATGTAAAATGATATGCTAAGATAATTGCAAGCGATTGCAAAACGGCGCAAAAAGTAGGGCAGCAAAAGAAGACGCACTGCTTCTGCGGCATCGAAAAATGATGGCGCTATATGATAAAACCGGAAGAAGGAAAAGACGGAATGAAGATTGCAATACTCGGTGCTGGTGCCATGGGAATGTTATTCGGGAGCTATCTGTCCCAACATAATCAGGTGTGGCTGATCGATATCGATGAAAAAAGAATAGAAAAGATCAACGCTGATGGCGTGGTTGTCTGCGAGAAGAATGGCGAGGACCGGATCTATCGTCCCCTGGCTGCGGCGAGTGCTGCGGGTCTGGGCACTATGGATCTCGTCCTCGTTTTTGTTAAGTCCATGTTTACGGTGTCCGCATTGGAGAACAACCGCAGCCTTATCGGCCCGGATACCTATCTTATGACCTTGCAGAACGGCGCCGGCCACGAAGCAAAACTGCTGCAGTTTGCCGATGAGGGGCACGTGATCATTGGTTCTACCCAACACAACAGCTCAGTGATTGCCAACGGACATGTGAACCATGGAGGCAGTGGGCAAACCTCCATCGGCTTGCTGAACGGACATAGCAACGAGATACAGCCCATTGCAGAGAATTTTACTGCCTGTGGGTTGGATTGCTGCATAAGCATGGAGATAAAGCGGCAGATCTGGACAAAGCTTTTCACCAATACCGCAGCCAGCTCCCTAACGGCAGTGCTGCAGGTACCATTGGGGTTTATTCATGAGGATGCTAATGCCCATAAGCTTATGGAGCTGATGGCAAAGGAAGCGGTGGCTGTAGCCAATGCTGACTGCGGCGGCGAGTTTGACGAAAAAGAGGTCATTGATGGTGTGGATACTGTATGCCGGAATGCACCCAACGGATACACCTCCATCTATGCGGATGTAAAGCAGGGTGTTCGCAGCGAAGTGGATACCATCAGCGGCTCTGTAGTGGAAACAGGCAAGCGGTTGGGGATACCTACTCCCTGCCATGAGGTGGTGGTGACTTTGATCCACGCATTTGAAGACAGAAACCGAGCGTAAGGCAGCAAATATAAAGGAGATACGAATATGTCTGAGTACAACTGGACGGCGGGATATCCTTCCAGGATACCGGAGAAAATGCCTCCCAAGGAATTTGAAATGGGGAAGTTCCACATTGTGGATCTGACCAAGGTGCTGGATCCCAAGACGGAGTCCCGGCGCTGCCGTCTGTGGCGCTTCAATACCGGTGGGAGCATTCCGGATTTCCATACCATTATGGATCTGACCAGCCATTTGGGGACCCACTGCGAATGTCCTTATCATCATGATGATAATTGGGCCAGTGTGGCGGAACTGCCGTTGACCAACTTTATGGGGCGCGGGATCTATGCGGTGCTGGATCTTCCTGCCAACCATCAGATCACCGGAGCAGATCTGGAGGCGGCTATCGGCAGCCGCATACGGCCGGGAGATACAGTGATCCTGGATAGCCCGCATAAGATTCCACCCTTTACGCCTGCAACCAACAGCCCGGAAGATCATCGGCTGGTAGTAGGTGCTGACAGCGCACAGTGGTTTGCGGATCACGATGTTAAGTGCGTGGGCTTTGGAGATGGCGTATCTATCGAAGACTGCCTGGAAAACGTAAAGCCCTTCCACGATATTCTCATGGCGAAGAATGTCACCTTCCTGGAAGTGCTGGAAAACCTGGAACTGCTCAGAACGGATACCTTCTTCATCAGCTTTGCTCCCTTGCCCATCATTGGCTTGGATTCCTGCCCCGTCAGGGTTTATGCCATTGAAGGGGTAACTGAGTTCTAGAATTCAGATCGAATCTTATTTGGAAAAAGCGATAGAACAACTTAAGCGGTTGTCGTTATGAAAACCATAGAATAAGATAGGAATTGCCCGAAAAGTGCAAATTTAGGGCTTTCGGATATACATATTCAGCGAAGTTCGAATGATGTAGACAGAGAGCACGACGAAAAGGGGCAGATATTTATGTGTACTGACGGTACTGTTCGATAAAATTCCATATTCGCAACTGCAACGTTAACTCCGTTTATAGAAGCAAAAGAAAGTGCGGAGATAACTAAAAGAATTATTTGCGCCACAAGATCATGACATTACCTGCACCACAGAGAAATTGCGGGAGTATTGAATGTAAGCTTTTTATACAAACAAATAAATGGCACTTTGGCACATTGGAACCAGCAAATAAGCTGATGTCTGTATTTTTTCGAAATATGAACAAAGAAAAATTAAGGAGGCCTTTATGGAGAAGAGAACGACACTTCGCGAACTGGTGGCCCAAAAGCAAGTGTTCGCACCTTGCATCTGGGATTTGATGTCTGCGAGAGCGGCAGAACAAGCTGGCTATGAGGCGACCCTGCTTTCTGGTGGTGCTTTGGCTGAGTGGGTATGCGGTATGCCCGATATCGGACTAATTACAGCGGATGATTTAGTTCGCGCCATGGAGTATATTTCTCAAGGTTCCGAGCTTCCTTGCTGCGTGGATGCTGATGATGGATATGGGGAAACTCCTCTTCATGCCTATCGGTTGACACAACGTTTGGTGGATGCTGGCGCAATGTCTTTGACATTGGATGATACTACAGGATTCCGGGGATATAATCGTTGGGGAGCACAACTTCGGGGTGGCGCTGCAGATGGGACCATGGTGCATCCAACCGTTGCTCGCAAAAATTGGTTAGCCAAAGTCAAAGCCTCCCTGGAGGCATGTTCCGGATCTGACTGCATGCTTATTGCCCGGACGGAGAGTAAATTACAATACGGTTTGGACGAGGCTATCGAGCGCTGCATACTGGCTGAAGAATTGGGTGCCGAAATGACCCTTGTTATTGGTCTTATGAATCTGGAAGAGGGAAAAAAGGTTGCCGAGAATATAAAAGGTTGGAAGATGTGGCCGGATGTGGGTTCTACCAATGGTATCCCTGATGTAAAACTGGAAGACATTGAAAAACTTGGCTTTAATTTTGTTACCATGCACATCCTGGAGAAAGCCGCCATGTGGGGGATGATTGATTTCGGTAAACATGCCTGCCAAGAAAAGAGCCTTGCATATCACGATACACATCTTATGGGCATGAGGCCTGAAGATATGGAGAAAGGTGTTGTAGGTATGCAGCCCAGAAACATGAAATTCAAGCCGGATCCTTATATGTCCAAGGAACCTGGCTTTTGGGAGAATCTACCTGGAGAGAATTGAGCATTGATGCACAAGTGAATTTCAACAAAGGAGAAGAATATGGAAAGAAAATCTCTCAGAGAGCTGGTCGCACAAAAGCAGGTATTTGCTCCTATTGTATGGGATGTTATGTCTGCCAAGTGTGCTGAAATTGCTGGATTCGAAGCAACACTTCTTTCCGGTGGTGTAGTTGCAGGCAATTGCGCAACACCTGACATCGGATTGATTACTGCCGATGACTTGGTAAGAATTACAGGATATGCTATGATGGAAGAGAGCGTGCGTTTGGTGGAAGCGGGATATAATCCCATTAGATTAAGGGAAGGAATGCAGCACGCACTTAAAACGGCTGAAAAAGCAATCACGTCTATCTCAGCTCCCGTCAGAGGGAAAAAAGATATCGCTAAGGTGGCATCAATTTCTTCCGGAAGTGAAGAGATCGGGGCACTGATTGCGGACACCTTAGAGAAACTACCTCCAGAATGCGTAATAGAAGTGCAGGAGTCCAACGGCTTAGAAATCACATGCGAAGTTATGAAAGGGATGCAGTTTGATCGAGGGTATTTGACCAGCCATATGGTAACGGATACAAAACATATGGAAGCGGTGCTGGAGGATCCGCTTATTTTACTGACAGATCAAAAAATTATAAGTATAGATGATCTATTGCCAATTTTAGAGCAAGTTAAGCATGCGGGCAGATCACTGTTTATTGTTAGCGACTCTATAGAAACCGAGCCGTTGGCCGCTTTGATAGTAAATCGCATGCGTGGGAAATTTTCCTGTGTATGCGCCAAAGCACCAAGTTTTGGTGAAAGGAAAAAAGATCTGTTGGGGGACATGGCGGTGCTCACCGGGGCGACGGTGATTTCCGCTGAATTAGGAATGCTGCTCAAGGAGACGACGCTAAATCAGCTCGGTAGAGCGGATAAAGTAATTTGCACCGGGGAAAATTCCACGATTATTGGTGGAAAAGGTGATAAAACACGCATAGAAAATCGCATAGATCATATAAGAAACTTACTTGGCACGGCAGAATTTGATTATGACAAAATGAAGCTCAGTGAACGGCTAAGCAAGCTTTTGGGCGGTATTGCTGTCATCAAAGTCGGTGCGCCTACTGAAGTGGAAATGCAGGAAAAGAAACTTCGCATAGAGGATGCGGTACATGCCATAGAAGCCGCAAAAAAAGAAGGTATTGTGCCGGGCGGCGCTATGGCATTCATACAGGCTGCAAAGAAAATATTTGCTGTTGAAAAAAGTAAAGATGAAAGTGAAAACATGGGACGTACGGTGGTAGCGCGGGCATTATATGCCCCGTTGAAGCAGATTGCAGAGAACAGCGGGGTGGAAGGTGGTGTGGTTTTAAAACGAGTATTGGGGAGTTCGAATCCCAATTACGGATTTGATGCGAGAAGCAAAAGAATGTGCGATTTGCTGGAATGCGGCATAATAGATCCGACAGGGGTAGTGCTAACAGCGCTGCGCAATGCTGTTTCTGTTGCTTCTGTAGTGCTTATGGCAGAAAGCTTAGTAGGGGAGATGAATCCGACGGCAGGAAATGCAACGTTGCACACAAAGTGAATAATAGAAAGAACGGTATTGAAAAGAAGAATATATGGAGTGCGGAAATATTATTGATTTGCGAAAGAAAGAACATTCAACGGAGAAATTAAAACGTGCTATTTCTTTTCTTTGTCGGTTAGACTTAGCCGAAATATCCGACGGCTGGTACGACTTGGGCGAGGGTGTGCGGGCCAGCGTGCAACGGTATGTGACCAGTCCGGCAGAAGAACTGTCCTTTGAGACCCATGAGCACTTTTATGACGTGCAATACGTGGTGGAAGGACAGGAGTATATGGGTGTGGCGAGCAGAGATGGTTTGAAGGTCAAAACACCTTATGATGCTGATAATGACGTGACTTTTTATGAAGATCCGGATCTGCCCGGCCAGGTGTTGCTTCGGAAGGGAGAGTATATCATCTTAGCACCGGAAGACGCCCACAAGCCCCGTTGTGCGGCCGGAGAGCCCGCACCGGTGGTGAAGATCGTTGTAAAAGTACCGGTATAAGCATGCAGGAGAAGAAGGAATATACAATCTATGACATAGCCCGGATGGCGGATGTATCGGCCACCACGGTGTCCAGGGTCCTTACCAACAACCCCCATGTAAACAAGGCGACCCGAGCGCGTGTGCAGAAGTACATTGACCAGTGCCATTATGTGCCCAATGAGACTGCCCGGGGGCTGGTGACCCAGTCCAGCAAGCTGATCGGGATCTTGATCTCGGATCTGCGGCTGACCCACCATGCCGATGGTGTATTCTATGTAGAGCAGGAACTGGCAGAGCACGGATATCTGTGCCTGATCCTCAATACCGGCGTGGAAGAGGCCTCCATGGCCAAGCATATCCAGCTGCTAAGTCAGAGGAAGGTGGACGCAGCTGTGTTTATGGGCTCCATTTACCAGACGGAAACGGTAAAGCAGGCCATCACCACCTATATGTCCCAAACACCGGTGATTTTGTGCAACGGATATCTGGATCTGCCCAATGTATACGGAGTCATTGCCGATGAGCGCTTCGGCGTGGCCAACTGTGTGGAACTGTTGATCCGGAAGGGAAAGAAGCATCTGGCCTTTTTGATGGATCGTGCTACCCCCAGTAACCTGGCGAAACAGCAAGGATTTGAGTTTGCGGTACTTCACGATCTGCCCGGGCAGTCACCGCTTGTGGTAGTATCGGGGAACTCCACCCGGTTTGGCGCATTGGAAGCCACAGCCGATCTGCTGAAGCAGCATCCGGAAACTGACGGGATTATCTACGCAGACGATGTACAGGCCTCCGTAGGGATCCGGGCACTGCAGCAAATGGGGAAACGGGTTCCGGAGGATGTGTCAGTGATCGGGATCAACAACTCGTTTTATGCGGAGATGTCCACGCCGGCATTGACGTCTCTGGATAATATGCTGTATGACCAGAGCATGACGGCGGCAAAGACGATCCTGGACATACTGGGAGGAAACAGAGTAAACAAGCGCGTAGTGCTCTGCTCGGAGATCGTGGAGCGGGAGACAACGTGAGCAAAGCAAAAGGCCCCGAAAGGGGTCTTTTTTAATCGAAGATAGTTCTTTCTTTTTTGTTGACTGTAAACGAACCCGCCGC
>OMCP01000441.1_pt1 | contig 14082 bp, 10 predicted proteins | sample 1646051 | NCBI WGS metagenome assembly OMCP01 (sample SAMEA103958146, study PRJEB25191) | human gut metagenome
CATCATTACTGCTAAAGATAACAGTATTATCTACATACAATCTATATGATGCTGTAAAATTATTACTTGCAACTTCATTATTATATGCCCAGAACTTCATATCCATTGAACCATTAAATACAACTGTATCATTCAATTTAGAATTATTAATACCTGCTAATACATAATTATTTCTTCCGCTTGTATCCTGTTTAATAGTATTTCCACTAATGTAGAAAAGTTTTCCTTTATAATCAGAAGGTAATGTATAATCCGCAGTTTTAATATTTCCATTCCATGATGCTATATTAGTTAGTAACACATGTCTGTATCCTTTTGGAACACAAACTTTATATAATGTATATTTACCATTTGAGCCTTTAGCTTCACCTGATACCTTTACAAATTCTTCCTTATATGAAATATTATTATCATCCCAGAAATGTGCATATATACAATTATTTGTCTGATATGATGCATTATTCTCTGCACTTATCAATATATAATTATCATCTTCCAAATCTGAAGTAACAATTAAATCTGTTGTCGAATCTGAATATCCACTATTAGCAGTAATTATATAACTTTTATCATCTGAAACAGCATCTGATGTGAATTTGGCTCCACCAAAGAACTGGTCACCTGTAAAGCTATATATTCTCTTATATACGTAATTGGTTGATGAACCATTTGTACCATCTGAGCCATATGTCTGTCCAACAACTTCAGGCTCACGATATTTTGCGTAATTAATAGATGTATCACCTACATTTCCGTCATCGCCATCAAAGGTATTCATATTCCAGCTATTAATACCCTCTGCTTCACCATCTAATCCTGCTGGATAATATACTCCACTAACATCTATCTTAGCTGATAGATTGTCAGCGTAATAAGAATCTCTAATCTGTCTTGATAATAAAAGTAATTTATAAACGTTATTAGTATTATCTACTTTTTCTCTGTTAGCTAAATTCATAACACTTTCATTAGCTTTAGCCACTTCTGTTAAATCCTGTGTATAATCACCAAGTGTCTTATTAGTAAGTAACTCTGTATTATACATTAATGCAACATCTTCGCTCATTGCCTTATTGTAAATAGATGTCGCAACTTTCCATACTAAATCACATGATACTTCAACATCTTCAAATACTTCTGTATTCTTATTTACATCTTCAATGAATTTTTCAATTTTAGTCAAGTCACATTTTGCATCTGTTTTAAATGTATTTGCATCTGTAAGCTGCTTTAATGCATCTATATAATTATTAATATAATATTTGTCATATCCGTTAATATCTGCATATTCAAAATTAGTCTCTGCATTATCACAGAAATTGTTCATTTTTTCTTCATCTGCAACTGCATTTGCTAATTCATCTAATACCTCATCCTGTTTAGCTTTATTAACACTATCAATAAGTCCTCTTATAGCTTCTGCATCAGCAGTTGTGAATTTAAATGATTCATTTAAAAATGCCTCTGTATAATTAAATAATATTCCTTCATTTATATTTCCAAGGTTAACCTTTTTAAAGCATTCTGAAATTGTATCATAATCATCCTGTGTGAATCCGTATTTATCTGCTTCCGGATCGACAGGTGGATTATTCAATGCCTGAACAGCCTTATTCTTATACTGTAGTAATGTCTTTAATGATTCTACAGAAACATCTGCATTCACATTATTAATTATCGCTTTAATATTAGTTGCTGTAATTCCAAGTGTATATGTAGAAATTTCATTAAAATACTTATCTGCATTAAATTCTAAATAATTACTAAATCCTGCTGGTAAGAAATATACTTTATTTTCTTCCTTTTCTTCATCTGTCAGGGTTCTGCCTTGTAAATCATATAACTTACCTAATGATGTTTCTTCTGCTTCACTGTTAATATCGCTTAATAATTTATTAATTCTTGTAATCCCCTCTTCAATATTATCTGATATCTCTTCGTCCAGACTTCCAAACTTTTCTCTATAATAACTTAAATTATATTCTTTATAATTAGAAAGATTAGCATTAATTTCTTCCTGATTAGCAAGTTTAATCTGAACATATTCAAAATCTTCGTTTGTAAGTGTATCCGCAACTTTCTTATTGCCTACTGAACGGATAATCTTATCAATTGAACTATATAATTTATCCTGATTTACTAAATATACATCATTGTAATTCTGACCAAGTTGTCCAGGCTCAATCCCCATAGAACCATTGCATACAAACTGGTCATAATAATACATAAGATTACTGTTATAATCATTTGAGTTAATATAGATTAAATCAGCCCATTCAACATCACTTACCTTAACATCTGCGGCCTGAATAGCTTTAACCTGTATCTCACCTTTTGACATTGATTCACCAAGCACATTATTATTAAATGCTCTATTAAGCTTTGAACCATTTACTTTATAACTAAATGTGCCATCATTATTAGCTTTCTTTGTCACATCATATCCTGTTACATTCTTAAAGTCAGCAACATCTAAATCCATGTTACCCTTGTAACTTTCAATATCAGAAACACTAATAGGCTCCTGGCCTTCTACAGTATAACCAAGAACCTGCTCACCTTCTCTTGCAACAATTTCAAGAATTTTGATTTCATTAACCGAAACATTATTTCCGTTTTCATCTTTTCTGAATACGCCGGCATTAATCTGCTTGACTATAATAACTGAAAAAACTGACACGATACATATTATCAAAGCTGTAAGAAAACAAATACTTTTCTTTTTATTCTTAACTATGAAATTCTTAATAGCCATATTCTCTCTTCCTCCTTATCTCTAAATATTAACTATTATTTCTAATATTATAAATAATTTGTGATTCATCCTTTTTATTTTTCACCTGTACTTTCATATGAACATTTAACAGATTTGAACATCCTGTATATTCATCTCCATTAATATATGTAGTTGGTGTTGTAGTTGTAGTATCCGTTTTCTCATAATTCACATCAAATGATTTTACATATTTAGATACCAGATTATCATTATTATCCGATGTAATTGCTGCGGTTTTCCATTCACTACCTTCATATATGTACAAAGACTCTTTACCCGCATTGTAATAGAATACTTTTGTACCTGTATAAAGTGCCTTATCTCCTGTGTCATATTTCACTATGGTCACTTGATCTTTTGAACCACTTCTTATACCATTACCAAGTATATTATTTATAAATGACACTTCCTGTTGTAAAGTTGTAGTCTTATTAGTATTATCATATGAGCTGATTCCAACATTAACAAATGAAAATGCAGCTACAATTACTATAAGAGAAATTGCAAGACCAATGATTAATTCCAATAAGGTTAAACCGCTATTATTGTCTTTGAAATTTTTACTTCTCATAAACTATCCCTTTCATTTAATATGTATTGTAAATCAACTACTATTCTATATAATGTTTGCCTGTTAATTTTACTAACTTAATCTTCTTAACTTTTCCTGAATATTCAACATATATGCAATTATCCATATCTATTGCTGTACCAGATGATGTTGCCTTAATAAATTTAAACGACCCGTCTGACTTTTCAAATTCAAATTTAAGACTATTTGTATCAACTTTATCAAGGTAATATGGATTTCCGAGTTTATCTTTCACATAATAACGGCCTGATTTACCTAAAGAAATCTTCTTATACGGATTGGCTGTGTTTCCATCTTTATATAGACATATGGTACAACATTTTTCTGTATTATCATATTTCATCAAATAACCATATACACCTTCTTTAGTTAATGTATCTGACCTTACATTACTAATAGCATCATTAACCTTACCCGCCATTGATTTTAATTTTGAGGAATTTATCAATGAATATATTGAGACCGCTCCGGCTGTAATAACCGCCATAATTGCAATAGTCACGATTATTTCAATCAATGAAAATCCTCTATTCTTTTTCTTTTTATTCACGATAAAATTCCTCTCCTTTACGTTTATAATTCTATAATTGTCTTATAATAATATAATTGATAATGATGTATTAATCTTTCTTCCAATTTGATTTATCTACAATATCTGTATATTTAAGTGCACTTACATCAACTACTGTACCATCTTCTGCCACACCTATTTTATTAAATGATGGACCTAAAACATCTTGTAATGATGGAATATATGTAAATAATAATCCACTAAGTTCTTCACATGCCTGGATGCTAACATTTCCACTTACCGTCATTTTTCCATTACATATGATTAAACCGGTAAAATTCTTATTAATCTGATAAGGTGTGTCTGTAATTATAACACCAGCATCTAATTCTATAGGAGAATTTCCTATACCACCTTCACAACTGAGTATAAATCCAAATTTTTTACCAACCCATCCACCAGCATAGTTATCAAGTATGTCTCTGGCTTTCATTATGAATTGTTTCTGCTCATCTGATGTTAAGCCCTCAGTTGTAAGAACACCTGATGTTAAATTCTGTAAATCTATCTCTTTTGTTAATCTTCCAGTACCACATTTATCATATAATTTTTCTCTATTGATAAGATAATCAAATGGTAATTCATCACTTGTAGAACCTGCTACTAATGTATTATCCTGACCTAATATATAATTCTCACTAACGTCCTTAAGTGATGGTGTTAAATTATTAAGTCTGTTTTTAATAACTTCCATTAAACTAAGTGCTTCATTTTTAGCAATACCTAATGCACCTGATACCGGATTTGTTACCTCTATATTATTAGATGTTGTCCTACCAACCTGCATTAATGCACCTGCAGTATAGGCTTTAACAGAATTTGAAAATGATAACTGATGAACATCTAATTTTTCAACCTGTGTTTTTAAATCCTTTCTTTTATCAATATTATTATGATATGCATTAATAAAATACTGAGTCTGTGTTACAGGATTATTATTTTTTACATAGAAATATACCATATTGTCAAACTTAATTTTCTTTGCAACTACACTATTTTCATCTTGAAGATTCAAATCCGAATATGTTATCTCGGCACCGTCTGCTATACCTGCTTTTGATAATAACTCAGAATATGATATTGGATTAGTTCCTGCCACTTTACTTCCTGATAACTCTGTATCAGCAAGATACATTTTCTGATTTCCTTTAAATGATACAGATTCACCTGTCATATACGATGTGTTTTTTCCACTCGCATCTAAATCAATATAAGCTCTGCCGGCTAATATTAACTTATTAACACCTAACATATCTACATTGGCACCTGTTCCATTTATTACGATTGCACTGCTTCTTTCATGCTCAGTTGTGGTTAATCCAACATCAACAAAACCTGTTATCGCTCCGGTATTATCTTCATTACCATCATTATCATCATCTCGATATCCGTATCCAAAGTAATTTCCCTTTATCTTAACATTAGATTTGTTTCCATCAAGCTGCAAGTCATCCTTTAACATAGTATTACCAACAATATCTATTGTTGCATTAGATGTTCCTGCTTTAGTAATAATATTATCAGCGAATAACTGCATTGTATCTGTGGTATCCGTTTTTTCTTCACCATTTCTGTTTCTTATGATAAGACCAGAGTTATCACCAACTTCAATATCATTATTACAGTTAACAATTTTAGAGTTCAATCTTAATGTAGCTGATTCATTAATTCTTATAGATTGATTCTTATTTACAACTACCATTGGCGATTTATTAACCCAGTATTCAGTTCCTGCCGCATTAGTAACTTTATTTGCATCATATGCTGTTCCATCAGCATACAAATTACCTGAAATAGTTACATTTGCACCATTTGCTATCTCAATAGCCGGATGTATTCTATTTACAGCACCATCCTTAGCCACATCATTTGATAAATTTCCACCTTGACATATAAGACTATATTTTAATAAATCCTGTAAATCCATAGTAGTATCTGAATCTGTAAAATCAATATTAAACTCTGGAATATTGATATCTATATCTGTCTTAATCTTTGAAGAATATCCCTGATTTGATATGCACTTTACTTCGATATTTTTTATAGATATTCTATCTATATCTTTTACATCAATAGTACTTCCTGTTAATTCAGTATAGCCTGTACTTCCAACTGCTTTCTCATAAAATACAACATCAGCAGAACCATCAGGTGCTTTACAATCAAATGTATATCCGGTTACGCTATTAATGTATCCATTACTTACACATCTTTCTATTACTTTTTTAACATCTAATCCTGATGCTGTTTTATCTATTTTCTTATTATCATAAAGTTTGACAAGTCTATTATTCAGCAATTCTACCATTTTATCATTTGCATTAACACCTGAACCATAGCTTACATAATTAACAAGTACTTCGTTATATGATTCCTGTACGGCATCCATTACTTCTTCGCCAATACCAGCATATAATTCGTCCACAGCTTTCTCTGCATAATAAAATGTTTTCTCATTTTTATTCTCATTTGCTTTCATAGATAAGTTAGTGGCAGTTACACCTAAAATGAGTGTACCTAGAATTGATAATACAAATATACCTATAAGCACAATTACTAAAGTATCACCTTTATTATTTAACTTTTTAATTTTAAACATTGATTCTGCCACCTCCTATTCTCCGACAACTTTCGTTGAATTATAATCAGAAACTTTCTTTCCTTCATATTTAACTGTTACATCTAAGTTATAAACTGTATCAATTTTAATCATCTTAACTGTATCATTTACATTTCCATTGTCTTTACTTGCTGAAAGATTATTCTTAACATCTCCTATATTAGTATATAACGTTGTGTTAGTTAACATAGATGATGTACTAGTTGGACTGATAAGATTATTTAATGTGTATGTATTACCTGATATAGCTGAAGATGCCTCATATACTTTAATCCTTGAAGCCGGCATACTATTGTAATACAGCCCGGTTGAATCTTTTTGATTAATAATATATACTCCAACATTCTTCTTTTCACCTGCCACTTCAAAATCAGCAGCATTATATATATTATTTTTAATTTCAATTTCATCATTTACGCTTAATGGTTTATACAACACATAAACTGATGGTACAGTATCATATTCCCATGTTATCGAGTTAGTACCTAATATACTGCCCGAAACATTCTTAATATCTACTATTAGCTTAACTTTATACTTTGTAGCACTTTTTTCAACTTCAATAGTAACTTTTCTTGATGATGCTCCTGTGTACAAATTATCATATTTAGTAATATTTTTATTGAAAACTGCACATACTTTTTTATCCAAATTGTCTATTACTGGTATTGCATAATCCGCATTTACTACATTCTTCGCAGGTGTAAGAGTAAGTTCCGCCGTATATCCTTTCCTCATACCAGTAGGCAATGCTGCATCGGCAGAGTTCTTTGATACTTTACCTGTATATTTTGTAGAATTTTTACTATATGCCGAACCAGTTGCTGAATCAATTATATATGAACCGTCTGCCGTTAATTTATATGTTGTTACTAATTGATCTACTGAAGTTGCCTTGAACTGTTCAATAATATATTCTCCCAATTCATTAGCTTCCTGTATGCGTTTAGATTTTTGATTCGCCCTTGATGCCGAAACGAAACTACTTAAAAAGGGAGCCGTAACCAGAGCTAATATAACAACTGTCAATATTAACTCTAATAACGTAAAACCTTTGTTATTCTTATTCAATTTTTTTTCATAATTCATTCACTAAATTCTCCCTTCTTAAAAGGTCGTTTAATTATTCTCATATTTAACACTTAGCCAGTGAATTTCACTGGCTAAGATGTTTTTATTCTGCTACTCTTACAATAACCTGATTGAAGAATAAATTGTTTGTAGATTTTTCATAATCTGGTATCTCTACCTTCTGGATTTCTCTTCCTTCGCCGGCAATTGCATATTCTGTTAATGATACAGTCATATTCAATTCCTCTTGTCCACCACCAGATATAGATATTGTTTTTAATGCTTTTCTCTTTCCATTTGTATCAATTATATATTTAATAATCTGTTTCAGCTGGTCATATGTACCATTTGTCGATATATCATAACTCATTGATTCACTTGTATATTTTCCCACATCACTAGAACCACCATTAGGATTTACAGAAGCAAGCTGTCCAAATGTATATGGTACTTCCTTAGCATTTAAAGTAAGAGAATTAACATCAACCTTCAAGTCCTGTGTCATATTATATGTGTCCATAATCTCTGCTTTATATGATAATCCACCATCATATTTGCTTAATTCTTTGTCTATGTCACTCTCAAGTGATGCTGTCTGAGACTTTATATTATCTTTATTAGCATATAGCTCCTTGAGCCTGTCTCTTTCTGTTTTAAGAGTCTTTATCTCATCTGAAATATCACTTATCTTAGTATTATATTTAGTGAATACTAAGAAATATGATGCTAATAATGCTAACACACCTATTAATATAAATACATATCTTAAATTATTCATATTATTTCTATTTTCACTCATATTAGTTAGCCTCCTCTCCATTTGTAGTCTCAACTTCCGCTAAATCATCACTAACTATACTGAAACTTAAATCAAAAGTAACTGTTCCTTTATCCTTATTATGAGTATATCCACTTGTTACAATGTTACTAATATGATTCTCCTGCTCCAATGAATTAAGTACACCAGCAAGTTCATATTCATAGATAGTAGCACCTGATATAGTTACATTTCCAGAATCAACTGCCAAAGTATTAAATAACATGTTCTTTGGCATATCCTTTTCTAAAAATTCAAATAGGTTATATACCCATTCAGTATTATTACATGTTGACAAATAGAATGCCTTTAAATCAGCTAATTTATCCTCAGCATTATAATATTCACTATATATTTCATTTACACTGGATAAATTCTTAATTTCTTTTTCCATATCTTTCTTCTCGTTATTCTTAACAGTATATCTAGTAAGTGGAATTACTGCAAGTACAACCGAAGCTGCAAGCATCACTGCCATAGTCGCTACATATGGTACTATATTAACATTTGCACCCTTTTCAGCTTTACTACTTATTGACTTCTTAGGTTGTAAATGTATAGGATTAAGTGCTGCACCTACATTTGCCATATACTGTTTCAATAATGATGTAGACAATTTAATTCTGTTATATGATTCAACATTCTTTAATAATGTTAAACGTTCTGCTGGAAGGCTTGTTTCATTAGAGAACAAGACATCCATTCCAAGCACATCCGCACCCTCACCGATAATTACAATCTTCTGAAGTGGTGCTTCTGTATTTCTGCTTGAATAATATTCAATAACTCTGTTTACATTACTTATAAGATATTTTAATGAATTAGTAGTCTCATCTTCTTCAAGAGAATTCTTAACAATCTGTGCTGATGCTAATAATTCCAGAGCTACATTCGCCTTAACATTTCTGCTCTCCATTACGGAATTAAGCAAAAGTGATTCACCATACGGAATTGTTCTCTGTAATTGTAATACATTATTATTCATAACAGATACAATAGTTGTATCCATACCTAACTGAACTACTAAAGTTGGTCTTTCATCAATCTGAATCTTAATTAACTGCAATGTACTGTTACCAGCATAATCCACTGCCTTAACTCTCATTCCAAGAAGATTAGCAAGATTGAAATAGCTCTCTACCATTCTCTCAGGTGCGGCATAGACAAGAACTCTCATCTTCTGTTCTTCCTTAGTTTTCTTAGCCTCAAGAATTGTATAAGATAATACATAATCATCAATATTAACAGGGAAATATTCTGAAGCATTTGCATTAATTAATTCCTGAACTTTGTCCGTCTTAACATAAGGAATAATTACTTCTTTCGTAGCTACTCTTGATGAGTTAAGTACGAATGTAACTTCCTTAGCTGTAATCTGTTCCTGTGTTAATGCTCTTCCTATAGCTTCTGATACCTGAGTAATATCCTTAACAAATCCATCCTCTACGGTATCCTGTGGTGTCTGTACTGAAATTGCATGATGAACCATTACATTATTCTTATTAACCTGTGCTTCACAGACTTTAATGAATTCATTACCAATTTCAATGGTTAATGTTTTAGATGCCATCTCTTAGCCTCCCTCAATAGTTTTTATTAATAAATAAACGTATTTATATACCATTCAATAATCTGGTTACCATATAACATAGCTATATATATACCTAATGACAGGTATGGTCCGAATGCAAGCACTCTTTCCTTATTCTGGACTTTCATCAGAATAATATGAATGATCGAACCTAATACGCATCCTATTCCCAAAGCAAGAATAATATTCTTCCAGCCTATGAGTAAGCCTGCAGCAGCCATTAATTTAATGTCACCACCGCCAATACCTCTTCCTTTAGTAATTAAAAATAATAAATATAAAAAACCACTTACTGCAAAGAATCCAATGATATATACATACCAATGTTCTAAATCTGTAAGTAATCTTATAATGCCCAAAATACCGATGAAAATATTAAAGGCTATTGGAATCTCAAATGTTCTCCAGTCAATAACACTAAGTGCTAATAATGCAGATGAACACAAACAAAATAGTATGGTTGATATATTGAATCCATTAACTACTACAAGTATTCCATATAATACACCATTAGTAAATTCAATTACCGGATACTGTTTAGAAATCTTCGTCTTACAATATCTGCATTTACCACCTAATGTAAGGTAGCTTACAAGTGGTACCAAATCGTACCACTTGAGCTTATGCCCACAAGTCATACAATGTGACCTGTCCATCACAATGCTTTCATTCTTAGGTATCCTATATATACATACATTTAAAAAGCTGCCTATTATTATTCCATATATTATAGTAATTATTATTAAGAATGTATTCATTGTGTCTATCTACCTTTGCTTTTGATTTTAAATTAGTTTCTAACTATGACTGAAACTCAACTTTAATGCCATATGTACCACTTGACTTTGTTATTGTAGCAATAGCATATTTATTATTTTTATCTTTGCTCTTTGTCTTGCTTGCATCAATTGCTGTATCAACAATAGACTTAAAATTAGCATTAGTTGCTGAAAGTGTCGCACCACTTGCGCCAAAAGTAACTGTCAAAGTACCACCATCTGCTAATAACTCATCATATTCCATATCATAATCAGTAATACATGTCTTTAAAGTTGATTCAATCTCATCCAGATTTTTTTTGTCTGTGTTTTTCTTGGATTTACCAAGATATTTTGTTAAGTTTGGAGCTATGATTGCTACTAAGACAGCCATAATAGCAATAACGATAATAAGCTCGATTAATGAGAAACCTTTGTTGTTTGTTTTTTTCATAAAACTAACACTCCTTTTCTTATAATATTATTTTATTTATCATTAACATCTTCTGATGTTATGAACATAAATTATGATTTTGACTTCACTGTTACAGTATATATTCCAGTTGTTGAATCCTGTTCTATCTTTACCCAGAAATCCTTTCCTGTAACTTTAGACTTTGGGACCTCTCCTAATGCTTCTGCAACACTTCTTGAAAAAGCCGTATAACCATCGACGTCAGCTGCATCGGAATCATAGTATACACTATTTTCTTTCAGTTCCACCCAAGTCCCGAGGCTCTGTGGTTCAGACACTTCAGTATTTGTAAGTGCACAACTTTGTTCAATCACGCCTCTGATTGTATCAATATTAGATATATCAGTTTTCTGCTTGGACGACGATAGATATTTGCTAAGGTTTGGTGCAATTACCGCTACGAGCACAGCCATAATGGCAATAACTATAATTAATTCTATAAGTGAAAAACCTTTATTATCCTTTTTCATGCACCTCACCTTTCTTATATCATTCATTCTAAGCTTCATCGCCACCAGCCAAGTCATACATACCAAACATAGGTATAAGTATCGCCATAATAATTGTTCCGACAATAGCTGCCATAACTACTATTATAAGTGGCTCAATAACTGCTGCTGTCGATTGAGTAGCCACTTCTACTTCTTCTTCATAATACGATGCTGCCGTAATAAGCATATCTTCCATATTACCTGTTTCTTCACCGATACCTATCATATGAACTATCATATTAGGAAATACTTTTCCATTCTTAAGTGGTTCAGATAACGGTCTACCTTGTGCAACTTTTTCCCTTGCCTCCATAACAGCGTCTCTAAATATTACATTCTTCATAGTCTTACCTGCAATTTCTAGTGCGTCTATCATAGAGATACCAGACGCTGTAAGTGTCGAAAGAGTTCTTGCAAACTGTGCTGAAGCTGACTTCACTGTAAGCTTGCCAAATATTGGTGCTTTCATCGACATATTTGCTAATATATATGTACCTTTCTCACTTGCTGCAAATACCTTGAATGCTATAACTATAATAGCAATAACAGCTATTAATATATACCATTTATCAACTATAAAATCACTGCACGCAACCAATGCTCTTGTAAGAGCCGGTAACTGTTGATCCATATCTGCATACATCTCTGAGAACGACGGAATAACTAAAATCATCATTGCAACAACTACACCGATTACTACAACCATTAATGCTATAGGATATATCATAGATTTCTTAACCAGTGCCTGTAGTTTTGTTTGTTTCTCAAACTGTGTAGCCATTCGATCAAATGAAACCTCCAGGTTACCAGAAGCCTCACCTGCCTCAATCATATTTATCATAATAGGTGGAAATATTTTACCTTGCTTTCTCATACTGTTAGCAAGCGTCTCACCTTTCTGAACAGATACTTTTATGTCGATTATAGCTGCTTTTAACTCTTTGCTTTCTGTCTGGTCAGCTAACATTTCCAATGCATCTACTATCGATACACCAGCACCAGATATACTAACAAACTGTCTGCAGAAGATACTTAAATCTCTTGCTGATACTTTCTTACCACCAAACGAGATATTAATATCTTTATCAAAAATACCTTCTTCCGAAACATTTACCGGAATGTTTCCGGCATTCTTTATCTGTTGCAAAGCAGCTTCTTTGTCTTCTGCTTCGACAGAGCCTTTTATTTCCTTGCCATCTTTACCATATGCGGTATATTTATAATTTGGCATCTTTTCACTCCTCTCTAAGAGTTTTTTTAATCTTGTACTAAATTATGTACAAATTATATCATATTTTCTTTTTATTTACCACTTGTTTTAACTTTATTAATATTTTGTTAATATTTTTATCATTTTGCACAATGTCTGGCTACATATTTAGTAACATTGTCCAAATATTCTATCATATTATCTAGATAATTCCTCGTAAACGTTTGTCCATAGACACGATATCCTGTGCATATGCAGCACATCTCTCTCCCGTTATCTCTCCACGTCTGTATAAATCATAAAGCGCATCATCCATAGTCTGCATTCCTAATTTCTTATTTGTCTGGATCATAGACTGAATCTGATATGTTTTACCTTCACGAATAAGGTTTTTAATCGCAGGATTCGTTATCATTACCTCAAATGCTGCAACTCTTCGTTTATGGTCAGCTGTAGGAATAAGTTGCTGAGATATAACAGCCTCTAATACCATTGATAACTGAACTCTTATCTGTTGCTGCTGATGTGTAGGGAATACGTCAATAATACGGTCAATTGTTGCTGCTGCACCAATTGTATGCAATGTAGAGAATACAAGATGTCCTGTTTCTGCTGCTGTTACCGCAATCGAAATTGTCTCAAAGTCACGCATCTCACCAACAAGGATTACATCAGGGTCTTCACGGAGTGCAGCTCTTAATGCATTATTATATGACATAGAGTCCAATCCAATCTCCCTCTGGTTAACCATAGCTTTCTTATGCTTGTGCATATACTCGATAGGATCTTCCAATGTAATAATATGTGAAGATGTATTTGTATTAACCAAATCTATAATAGAAGCAAGTGTTGTAGATTTACCTGAACCTGTAGGTCCTGTTACTAACACAAGTCCTCTCTTTCTCTTATGCAAGTCCTGTACTGCCTTAGGAACACCTAACTTATCCGGATTAGGAATCTCTGTACCAACCACACGAAGTGCTGCTGCCATTGACCCTCTCTGTCTAAATATATTAACACGGTATCTTCCTACCATAGGTATAGATATTGAGAAATCCACTTCACCTTTCTCATCAAATATAGCTTTATGCCTCTTATCAAGTATGCTCA
>OMCP01000457.1_pt1 | contig 13837 bp, 13 predicted proteins | sample 1646051 | NCBI WGS metagenome assembly OMCP01 (sample SAMEA103958146, study PRJEB25191) | human gut metagenome
AAGCTGCTTTTTGCCCGTCACCGGGTCTTGCTGAATGATGGCAGCGCGCAGAAACCACTTCCAGATTTTCCGCAGATGCTCCGGATTCCACGCATAGGACGCGCTGTCCGTGTACGGCGGAAGTCCGCACTGCTGGGCAAGATACCGGATTCGCTCCGGGATGTGCTGCACATACCAGTCGAAAAACTGCTGAGTTTCCGCCGCCGTCAACGTGTCGATTGGCTTGTTTCCGGGCGGAATCAGCGGTTCGTATGGCTGGCTGGTGCGCTGGGTGATAAAGTCTTTCAGGAACATTCTGCCCTCACTCCACCCGTTCAAGCTCTTCGAGCACGTCCTCCAGCAAATCTTCCGCCGCCGTGTCCGCCCAGTTCTTGCCGTTCGGGAAGACGCGAATCGTGGCGTCCGGGTGCGCTTCCAGCAGGTCGCAGAAGTCATGCACGTCCATCTTGAAGAATGGCTTATCCGTGCAGACGGCAGCGGCGAACATTTCCTCCGGCCATACGGAAATTACGCCCTCGTCTGGCAGCGGCTGATTCGGGTCGCAGTCCAGCCAGACCGATTCCCAATCCGCCACGGTCACGGCGAAACTCTTGTAGCGCTTGTGCGGGGCGGCGTTCATCAGGCCGTCGAACTTGTTGTTGCAGAGGCTTTGTTGTTTGGGGGTCTGCTTGCTCATGGGGTGTCCTCCTTCAATTATTCGTCTTGTTTTTTGCTTCCAGTAGTTTTCTTCCGTTATCCCGATACCATGTCATCGCATCATCAAAATACGACTGCACAGCCTGATCCATATTATTCTTCTGCAAGTTCCATTCCCCCACCTCCAAGCGAATTTGCAGCCGCTGTTCATCGGTCAGGCGGTAAAACCAGACATAATCAAGCTGCGCCGCGTGGGGGATAAATTCAAACAGCAGGCTGTCCGGATAGCGCTCTTTTGCTTCCTTAAAAAGTGTTTTCTTCCACTGCCCCACATTCTCCTGCGTGATTTCTCTGCCAAAGATATAGTAGAATGTCGCCCACGCATTAACATAATAGCAAATCTGCCACAAAAAACGCTTTTTCGTGCGATACTTTTGCAGCCCCCACGAAATCACATCCAGCAGAAAATCCTGATATAGGTCATACTCGTTTTCTGCTTCCCACGGTTCACCCAGCACCGTCAAGTCATCCACATATTCCACATAGTCTACCATCTGCTGCAACGCCAGCACGGTCAGCCCTTCGGACGGTGGCTCTTTCTGCCACACCTCCCGCAGATAGCGGTAAACCGGGAGGCGCTTCCCCTGCCGCTCCAGCTGATACACGTCCGCTTTAATTGCGAGAATATCCAGCATCCCGATGCCCCTTCCCTCAATAAAAATACTTCTGCAAAACCAGCAGCGTCACCAATGCCACCTTGCCCACCACATCCGGCACATACCGCTTCGCGCGTATCTTCGCCAACGTGCCTCTCTTCCTTTCACCTGATTTTCCTTTCTTCTGATTTATTCGCGGCGGCGTGTTTGTTCTCCTGCTTTTTTCCAGCGTCAGGGGCTGTTTTTACAATTCGCGCGGATTTTTTCGCAAGAAAAGCGATTCCCGGCAGGAACGCCGAAAACCGCGGGGGATGATGTTCACTTTGCGCCGCGCGCATTTTCTTCCCTTTGGCGCACTTCCCGACTGTTGGCGATGAAGCGCGCAATGCACGCCGTCGCCAGCCCTGCGAAAGCAATTGCCCAGAAGATGATTTGATAATCCTGATAGATGTTCAGCAGGGGCGACCGATGCAGGATGGTTGTCTGCTCGCCATCCGGCGCTTCCTTCACGATGTCCACGCCCGAAAGCAGGTAGGTATTTCCGGCATCGTCCTCTGTCCGGCGGCATTTCTCCACCCGGAGCGTTTCCAGCATTGTCTCTGCCGCGTCGCCCGTCAGCCGCTGAACGAATTGATCCGCCTTGAAGCAGTAGAGTTCCGACTGCTCCCAAAAGTACATTTCGTCGTCTTTCGCATAGAGCGCAGAAATGCCGTGATGATTCTTGTTGGTCATGTTGACGGTATACAGATAATTGCCCTGCAAGTCGTAGACCTTCACAAGCTGCAATGCATCAAACAGCAGATACAGGCGATTTCCCGCGACGATGGGCGAATTGACGCGGCTCCAATACTCTCTGTCCTCCTGAAAGACGTTCGGAACGCCGTTCTGCGCCGGATGCTGCCACTTTTCCAGCGTCTCAAACCCAGCCACCCAGAACATCCCCGCCACAAGTGCGATGATGACTGCCCACATGACTACACCCGTCAAGTCCGATTTTTTGCTTTTTGGCATCTGCGATGCTCCCCTTCTACTCAATCCGCACCTTGTACCCAAATGGTTCTTCTATCGTACCGTCCCGCATCTTGTCCCACTGCTTATCAGTCAGAATGAATCTATACGAGATGCTGGCGGCGGGTTTGCTGTTCTCGTGATATTCAAAGCAGGTCAGCAGCAAGCCATAAAAGCACATTTTCTCGCCGCGACTGAAACACCAAACCCCCCGCGCCGTCACACGCTTGCGGTCGTCGCGAACATAAACCATCAGCTCGCTGATAGGTCCGCCGTTGGCGGAATAGCTATAAATGCTGATGTTATCCGTCCAGTCCAGCACGCGGTGCGCTTCTACGGTCACCAGTTCCTTTTCCCGAAGGCAGGATTTTTCCTTCATTTCCGCGCAAAGCAGTTCTCCCTCTTCATCCAGATAATACGCAAAGTATTCCGCGGCTTTTTCGGGAATTTCCCGGCGGAACTGCCCTTTCCTCACATTGCCCACGCCCTCGTTGATGGGCGACGGCTCATAGTTGCCCATCGGGGTCATGTTTTTCCCCACCGTCGAATAGCGGATGCTGACGCTGCTACCGATGTTCTTTTCCCGCAGCTCCTCCACCGTCAGCGGATGAAGCGCGTACCAGTCCGCAGCCTTTGTAACCGCGATAATTGCCTCTCGAAACATTCGTGCATTCCTCGTTTCTGCGCCTTAGATCCTCCATCTTCTGTATTCGCCGCCCACGCCCGCTTTTCCTGCTTCCCTGCGTTTCACCGCACCTCTTCCAGCGCATACACCCCCGCGAAGTACGCCCGAATCTCCCTGCCCTGCTTGGTGAAGGGACAGGGAATCCGCACAATATCATTCCGCCTGTTCGCCAGATTCAGCTGGAACAGCCCGCGGATTCGCCCCGCCGTCAGCGGTTTTCTGCTCAGCACAACGGTTTCCCAATGCTTCATGCTTGTATACAGATACGCATACGGGAACGCATCCAGCGGAAACGTCTTTTCTACCTGCCCGAACGCTTCCCCGACGGTCAACCGCCCATCTGCAAGCACCACATACTGCCGCTTTGTGCATCAGGAGCGCAACAGTTGCCACAATGCCTGCAAGAATCGCCAGCAGGAATGCCCACTCGCGAATCCACATAATAAAGCACAAGGTCAGAAACAGCGACAACGCCGCCGCGAAAACGCCGAGCATCCGAAAAAGCACCCAGAATCCACGGTCATAGAGGTAGATTTTTCGTTCCATTCATCCTTCTCCTTTGCTCCCCCGCATTGACATCCGCCGCTTTGTGTACTATACTGTACACAGTAAATCGACAATGGAGGGAAACGCCATGCCGCGCAGAAAGTTTGACACCACCCAGCGGGGAATATCCGACACCCTCACTGATGCGCCTATCGCCACGAGCATTTGCGAGAACAAGCTGGTCTATGCCGAGCGGATTCGCACCCTGCGAGCAGCGGCGAACCTATCGCAGGGCGAGCTGGCGGAAGCCATGAACCTTGGCCGCGCGGCGATTTCCAACTGGGAGACGGGACGGACGCGCCCGGACATCGCCAACATCCCGCGCCTATGCAACGTGCTGGGCATCACCGTTGCGGCGTTCTTCTCCGACACGCCGGAGGAAGCGGGCTGGAACGACGCCGAGCGTGCCCTCATGCGGAACTATCGGAAATTGAGCGCAATCAATCAGGATCTGCTTTGCGCGACCGCGCAGACGATGGTCGCGCTGGAAGAGCAGTATCCGGGGCTGCCGAAGCGTCCCGCCGCGCCGAAGCTGAGGCCCGAACCCGCGCGCTTAGAGCTGCTGGAACTGCCATATGCGGATGATCCGGTTGCTGCAGGCACGGGCGACAGCGGATTCGCCGCCAGCGGGCACACGACATTCCTGCACGCGACCCCCGCCACGCGCGGCGCGGACATGGTATTCCGCGTCAACGGCGACAGCATGGAACCGAAATATCCCGACCACTGCAACGTGCTGGTGAAATTCACCGACGAGCCGCTTGGTTCGGGCGACATCGGCATCTTTCAGGTGGACGGCGCGCTGTACATCAAGCAGTACCAGTCCGACGGTCTGCATTCGCTGAACAAGCACTTCAAAATCATGCGCCGCAAGTCCTACGACGAAATCAAGACCATCGGGCGTGTCATCGGGATTCTGCCCGACAGCGATTTCGCCACAAGCGCGGAAATTCAGGATTTTCAGGCGCAGGAAAATCAGCAGGAATAAGAAACCAGCCCGTCGGCAGCTTAGGCGTCGGCGGGCTGGCGGCGTATTGTGTTATCTTCGCTGCGCTTCCGGGGCGGAAGTGGTTTTTTCGTGCCAGCTCTCCTGCTCAATATAGTCCGGCATCACTGCATCCGGATTGTACTGCCACGTTTCGCCATCGTATTCGTAGCACAGAATGCCCACGTCGCCGGATTTCACCCACAGGTTGTAGCTGTCCGTCTCGAAGCAGATTCCCCAGAAGTCCCACCGGCGGACGGGTGAAAAGGAATACAGCAGTTCGCCGCTTTCCTCGTCCATAATGTCCAGCCGAACCATCATTTCCGTCGCGTCGATGTCCACGCGCAGGCGCCCGTCGAAGCTGTGAATCGTCTCCGTCTGGAACACGCTGTCGTTCGGCTCTTCGTCCTGCACCGAGCCGCCAGTCGCGAACGAGAGGATGATGGCTAACATCAGGGTTAGAATGTCTTTCAGCATGGAGTGTGCCTCCTTATATCGTTTTCTTTACTGTTCGCTGTACCCGCTGTATTCCAGCCCAGCGTTGCTGAAAACCTGCGCATCGCAGTACGTCACCGGGAACGGCATCGTTAATTCCGCCCCAGATTCAACTTCGGACAGCACTTTTGCGTACAATGCCGCGGTGTTTTCGCTGAAATGCGCGTCTGACGCCAAGTACATATCCGACGCCCACGCTTTCCAGTTCGGGGCTGTGCCGATGTACTTCGACTGCACCACACGCCCGCCGCGATGCTCGTATACATCCACCGCATACAAGCCCTCGTCCGCCAAAATTGGCACATAGCTGCACAGGGTAAAGTCAAGCGCCGCGGCGTCCTCCCCGGCGTTCAGGGACAGGTAGAACGGCGTCGCGCGCTCGTCCCGCTCCGCCAGCGCAAGCACATAGGCATACGCATTTTCCGCCGTCACGCTGTCCGGCACGGCGACGTCCTGCCGCCAAAGCAGGATAACGCCGTTTTCCAGCGCAAGCATGGCAATGATGGTGACAGCCAGCAGGATGCACACAATCGCCAGAATCTTTTTCCGCATTGGGGGGATTGCTCCTTTCGCGAGGCGGGGGTTCTCCGCCATTTTTCTGACGCGCAGCCCTATCCGCCCGAAACGTGCTGGATTTCGACCAGATTGGTTGCTGTTCGTCCCTGTGCTATTCGACGTCACCCCCCCAGTTCCTGCTTTTTTCCGTTTCCGGCGGAAGAATTTACAATTCGTCATAACTGGGCGAGGAGATTTTGCTTCATGCCCGCTTTTCTCGCAGCGATTGGCAGTACGCATCAAACGTGATTTCAAACCGAACCAGCCGCGGCATTTCCGCCATCTGCTGAAATCCGCAGGCACGGACGCAGCGAATCGAGCGGAGATTCTGCGGCATCACTTTCGCAACAACCCGGTCGGCGCGCAGGTGCAGAAACGCCTTCGACAGCGCCGAACGCACCGCCTGCTGACTAAGCCCATGACCCCAGAGCGCATCCTCGCCAATCACATACACAATTTCGTACGCCCCTTCCATCGCCGTCGGCAACAGTTTCACGAAGCCCACGCTCTCGTTTTCCTGATGACAGACCATGAAGAAATGCCCCGTCCGGCACAAATGGTACTGATACATCGGTTCAGGCACAGACCGCACAAGCTGTTCCAGGGACTGCGCCACGTCGGGCGCTTCGTTCAGGTACTTGGTCACATTCGGATTCCTCATCCAGCGAATCATGCGCGTAATGTCCGCATGACAAATTTCCATACGCAAAAAAGCAGAAGCGGCTTTTTTCATATCGCTTACCTCACAGTAAAATACTTAAAAGCCCTTCTATGCGCAGTGCATCGACGGTTCTTTTATATGATGTTATACTGATTATAACACAGGAAGCCAGAAAAGTCAAATGCTGCCACGGGTGCGGATGGGCAATCAAAAGCAAAAACAGACAAACAAAAAGACCAGCCATAAATGACTGATCTTATCGCTCCCCAGGTAGGGCTCGAACCTACAACAACTCGGTTAACAGCCGAGTGCTCTGCCATTGAGCTACTGAGGATTATGGAATCCGGCAGCGACTTATCCTCCCGGGCCGTGTCCAGCCAAGTACTTTCAGCACTGGAGAGCTTAACTGCTGTGTTCGGGACGGGAACAGGTGGAACCTCTCCGTCATAACCACCGGAAAAAGGTTGGTTTTCACCAACGACTGCATTCTATCACGATTCCATTGCGCTGTCAAGAGGGGATGAATGTATTTTTGCTACTGACGGCTATCGACCGAATTTGGGGAAACTGCTATCGTCGTGCTCGACGTTATTCCCTTGTTTCCGGGATGACTGCTGAGAAGTCTATTTCTCTGAGCCGCATCTCCAGAATGATTTCCAGAACAGCTTGGCGTTGTTCCCTTTCGGCGAAGGCCTTCCAAGATTCTTCATCGGAATAATCCTTTTGAGCATCAGACCGCGCAGCCAGAAGAGCACGTCTGAGATGCGTAATATTCATCATCAGATCAGTTCCCTCCATATCATCTTGATGGACTGTAAACCATGCTTTATAAAAAGCCTCTGGATAGTATATCTTAAACCAGGCAAGCTGCAGACTTGCTGTCACATAAGCAGCCGCATGTGCCCGCGGGAAAAGATACTTGATTTTTCGGCATGCTTCGATATACCATTCAGGAATTCCATGCTTTCTCATGGTGTCTGCCGTTTCTTGGCTCAGTCCTCTCCCACGCCGCACCGATTCCATGATCCTGTATGCTGCTTCTCGTTCCATACCGGCGTGTATGAGATCCTTCATAATGTCATCACGCAGCGCCGGAACATCTGCACAGACTGCGGTTTTTGAAGCGATCAACTCCCGGGCGTTGCCAATCCAGATATCCATCCCATGGGAAAGCCCCGAAATACGAATCAGTTCTTCCACCGTGGAGGGACGCAGCTCAATCAGCATGTGACGAACAAAAGCGGCTGAAAACTCCGGAATTCCGTAACTTCCTGTTTCTGAAAGGATCTGCTGCGCTGTCACGCCTAATGTCCCCGGAGAAGTGAAAAGGCTGATCACCCGCGCATCATTCAGTGGTATGTCTGACAGTTTAACGCCTGTGGATTCAGTCAGCAGATGCAACAATGTAGGCGAATCATGTCCTAACAAATCCATTTTAAGGAGAGTACCATGCATCTGAAAGAAATCATAATGCGTAGTGGCAAAAGGGGCAGAAAAATCATTTGCGGGAAATTGAACAGGGGTGAACTCATTGATGTCCCTGTTTTCCGGCACGATGACCAACCCGGCCGTGTGTTGACCGGTCGTGGTTTTCACAGCGTAAGAGAGTTTCTCTTTGACGCTTTCTGCCTCACCGGATTCCGGACCAAGATGGTGATCCAGGAAATACTGACGGGTGTACTTTTCCGCATTCCGTTCTGATAACATACCGATGGTTCCAGCACGAAAAACATGATCGTCGCCAAACTTTTCTCGAACGAATTCATGCGCCTTCCATTGTTCTTCACTTGAGAAGTTCAGATCAATGTCCGGCTCTTTTTCACCGTTCAAACCAAAGAAGGTTTCAAACGGGATTGCAAATCCGTCTTTGTCCATGATTCTTCCACAGATCGGGCAACTCCTTGCAGGCAAGTCGGCACCAATACGATACTGGGCTGCATTGACAGCAAAGTCGGCGTACCGGCAGGCTGTACAGCGATAATGAGGGGGCAATGGATTGATCTCGGAAATGCCTGTCAACCAGGCAACGAGTGAAGAGCCAACTGCCCCGCGGGTACCAACTGGATACCCATCTCTTCGGGATTGCTCTACAGTAAGCCTGGCTATCTCGAAGATTGTCCATGATTCCTGTCGGTCTATTATCGCCAGTTCATCTCTCAGGCGCTCCTCAACCTGCGGCGGAAGAGAATCCCCATAAAACGAATGCGCTTGTATCATGGCTTCCCCAGAGATGTGTTCTTCCGCGTCCGGTAAAACAGGACAGAATTTACCTTCAGCCGGGAATAATGCCAGATGATTGTCAACAAGATTCGCAATCCGCCTTGGCGCATCAATCACAATTTCCTTAGCGACGTCTTTGCCAAGGAAGCGGAATGCTTCGAGCATTTCAGCCGTTGTTCTAAAATGGTATAACGGCTGAGGTTCTGTGTCCAGAATGCCGGTATTGTATCTGATCACGGCCCTGCAAACAGCATCCTCCGGATCAAGGTAGCGGGCATTGCTGACAGCAACGACCGGAATTCCGGTCTCATTTCCGAGCAGTATGGTGTCCGATACTTCTTGGCGGAGTTGAATTTGTTTCACCGGATCATCTGTCACATTTTCAACAGGTTCAATCTCCAGATAATCGTAAAAGGCAGCAATGCGCGTGAGCGCTTCATCAGAAACGCCCTTATAAATGCTTCGGGCGATTTCGCCTCCATCACATGCACTGCCAATTAGCAGTCCCTCACGATGTGTCTGGATCCACTTTCTCGGAATGCAGGGGAATCCTTTATAACAGTATGTATGACTGAGTGATATCAGTTGATTCAAGTGGATAATGCCGATCCTGTTCGTCGCCAGAAGCATGACAGGATACCCATCTTCCACCGGGCTATCTTCTGAGGGGAGCATAAAGCCTTCGCAGCCGGGAAGAAGTTTGATCTGCTTCTTGGCTGCTTCCTGAAATGCAGCCGGGAAGGACTGAACAACGCCAAAATCCGTAACAGCGATAGCCGTATGCCCCCATTCAGCCGCCCGGCTGATGTATTGAGCTGCCGAAGCAACGCCATCAGCCGATGACATTCCGGTTCTTAAATGCAACTCAATTCTCTTTTCTAACTCCGAATCCTGTCTTCCCATAATCCTTTTCTCTTCCCGCATCAATACCGCCTCCGTATTATCTTCGGGCGATTCCATCTGTGTTCTCCTCGCATAACCAGCAGCGGATAGAAGCTCATCCAAGGAAACGCCCAGAATATCTGCCAGGCGGCAGCAAGTTGCAATCCTCGGCTTTGCGTTGCCGTTTTCCCATTTGGAGACAGCCTTGTCAGAAACGCCGATCAGCTTACCGAGTTGAAACTGCGAAAAGCCCAGTTCTGTCCTCAGTTTTGTGACCAGATTTCCAAACGCATAATCCCGCATTGCCTCACCTCCTGACGTGAAAAGCATATCACAAGAAAAAAGCGAAAACCAGTAGGCAAGTATCGAAGGAAAGTAGAGATTCAATCTTCCGAGGCACAGAATGGACAAACAGGGCTTACCCTGTTTGGATCCACATGCATCGGAACAATATTCTTGTATTGAAACAGACTGTCCTGCCTGAAGAAACGGCTTTCATCTGTAGCGTCTTTTTTATCAAGTTCGTGGCACATTTTTTGTCGAATCTCCGCCGACAGTCCATAGCTGAGATATTTATAGGACGAACCGCATTTTGAACAGATAGTGTTGATTACCTGCAGATTATCACAGTGATAGCATACATATCCGCCATTTTTATCTTGAATCATCTGTTCGCCACAGCATGGACACCTGTCTTGTTCCATTTCGGTGATGAAGCGGAGCAGCATCAGCCGAAGTCTGCGATACGAATTAATGTCATACATAGAGACAGGGAAAAAAGCTATGTCGCCAGAAGACGAATATCCATAATCAGTAACCGCTTGTTCATTTGGTCTGCATAGCGGCATACAAATTGAAGCCACATTAGCATGATAGTGTTCTTTTAGCTCTGCAACTTTTGATTTCATTTCATCTACAAAGCGAACCTGGCTTTGGTCGTCCAAAGCGGTGAGCACGGGTACAATCAAAATGATATGATGAGGTGCTTGCTTAGAAGCGTTTTCCTCAGTCATTGCTTGTCTTAAAGCTCTGTACTTTCTGGCTTCTACCGCCTGCTGTTCGCCTCTGCTTTCTCTGGTTTTCAGCTTTCTGGCGAAATTCTCGATTTCTGAATCTGTGAGTTTTTGGTGCCAGTGTATTGCCTGGCCATCAAAGAAAAAGCAACCGTCAGCAGTTCCCGCCTCAAGGGGACTGTAAATCTGTCCGCTGACAGTAATGTGATAATCGACTTCCTGCCCAACCTCGATCTGAATGAGATTGCTCTGAATGTTGTTCCTGACATAAGCAGCATCCGATTTCCGAATAAAGAGATTAGGAGCTTCTTCTTCAAAGCCAAGAGAATGTGCCGCAAAACCGGACAGTGTCAGTAGAAAGCTTGTATAGGCAGTATTAAGGTCGCTCGCTGTAATTTTTGCACCAACTTCACCAATGCGAGGCTCAGTATCGATTTTATGCATAACAGCCATCAGAGGAGACCAAATAAGGTATACTCTATGATAATTCTTATCCATCCTAAGAATATTTGTGGGCATCAGTGATCCTGTGATTGGCTTGATTTTGTGGAGCAGGCGATATAAGCGTGTCTGCTTTAATTCTCGGTATCGTCTCAGCAATTGTGTAGCACGACGCAATTCTTCCGTAACTCTTTTTGCCTGATTGTTCTGTTCTTCATAATCGTCCTCAGAGTTTTCGTCACGTCCCATCATTGCGTTGACGCACTTTTGGTGACTGAGATCGAACCCGAAGCTTGCGGTTGAAACACCACTGCTCATCAGAATCCCGTTTAACTGATCTTTTGTTTGCTGGAGATCTCAACAGAGTCTGCGAAGAAACCGCAATGCCATATCAATAACTGTTTTTACGACACGGTTCTCGTAAATCTGAAAATCATCATCTTCAGTTCTGGAAAACAATCGCGCCGGTTTTAATCCGGTAGCGGTGCGAGCTTCCCAGTCCTCATTATGAGCGGCGAGGTATGGTATAGCTTCATGTCCGATTCTTTTTACTGCGTCAATAGGACGAATTTCATTAACAGATTTCAGGTGGGACTTCGGTCTCTTGCAGATATTTCGCAATGCGGGCAGACATTCGATAAGCTGCTGAAATATCTCGCTGTTATCCGTAATTTTCAGTGATTGACAATCAAATAAATGTAATTGGCCGAACTGAACCCATTCAATTTCACGCATGTCAGCGAAATCATCGTGACATCTCGCTTTTTCACCGATAAAATCAATATAGGTTCTGGCATCTTTTTCCTCCATCAGAGGATAGACCAGCTGAACCAAATACTGGTGCCATTGTTCTCCATCGCGAATGGAAATTCTGACAACTCCGCTGCACTCAACCGTTCTTTCATCAGAAAGGAATACCTGGTTATCGTTGACTTTGATTTCGTCAGGTATGGAGGACAGGTATACCTCGCCTACAGGAGAGAGAGACTTGGCGGTCTCTCCCTCCCGCAGTTCTATTGTCTCAAAAGGTGTCTGATACCTAATCGCTATCATGGTTATCACTCCTGAAAGAAGGATCAATTGAGTTCGTTCAGACGTTTCTGAATTAACTGAAGAGTTTTTTCATAGCCCTTGCAGGCATCTTCCAGCGCCATAAATCCCTCTGAATTGTCACTGGTCAATACCTTTCTGACAATCTTGGTGGAGATCTGGGCATCTAGAGCGTCGTTAAGGGAGCCACCCGCCGCGACATATACGGCTGCGAACTTTATGGTTTGCGTAACAATACGGTTGCCGAACGACAGATCGAAGTATTGCATTAGAACAGTATCTATCGCCTCCAGCCGTTCTTCCACCTGTTTCCTTTGACCTTCGCCCGCACCCTCAAACAGTTGCAGTAACAATTCCACAGATATGAAACCAGGCTGGGCCTTAGGGTCATAAGGGCCTTCCGCTTTTCCCTTTTTATTCAGAGAAATAACTTGGGCGCGGTCATATACTTTATCGCTGACCTCAAACGTAGATTCATCCTGATTAGCTGTTCCGACAAACCATATATTGGGTGCTACTCGAATCTGTCTTCCATCCACGAGATCTTTCGCGCCGATCAAAGCTCCCAGACGAGCAAGCTGTTCGAAAAGCGCCTTTTCTTCCTGCTCCGAAAGTGAGACCTTTAAGTCCCCTTGACGTTCTTGCTGTTTCTTTCGCCAGATCTCAAACGCAGTAGTACTGACCGCCCTGAGTTTTTTCTCAACATCAGAAGACAGCTCTGTCGGTAAGGTTCTCATGTCTGTTGAAACAAGATCAATAAGCCACTTTTTCTGATCAGGTTCCTGAAGGATAGCGAGAAAGTCAGAGAAATAGTATTCTATTCTGGCCAGATTCATTTCATCGAGAACTATGAACGTTGGAATATCCGGAGCTTTTCCGCTTCTATACAGCTCGATTGTAAATGTCTTAGCATTGAACAGCTTGTTGAAATCGTTGTAATATCCCAGCAGTTCATTCCGGTCACGCCACGAAGATTCAACCGGGATTAGATGATGATCTCCAGAGATTGCCTTTGAGAAAATTCTTGGCAGACTGGATTTTCCTGTGCCAGACATACCTTCAAGCATAATCAATCTGCTAACCGCCATGCCCGCGAGGAACGCCCGGATATCATTTCTTGTATAGTACAAACGTTCACCGGCATTGCCGTTGCCAGCATAAGAATAGACTAGTTCTACTAGATCCTTAAGTGACTTTATGGAGGGCCTCCGTCTGTGCTCAGTCCAATGCTTCTGGCAATCGGACCCATCCTCAGTCTCATCGTCCACCTTTGTCAAAGCGGGGCAAATGTTGCCGTTCCTGTTTTCAAGAGCTTTTTTGTTTTTTTCAATTCATTCAACAGATGCTCATTCAGCGCGTGCGTTGCGTCCAACTCCCGGCGAGCAGCAGCCAGTTCGCTATTGAGCCTGCGTTCAGCCATCGCCTGATCTCTGAAAGTGTCGCGATCATGTTCAGCATCCCGCAGTTGGCCTTCGAGCTTATTACACAATGCTGCCTGACTTTGAAGCTGACGGACGCTTTCTATATCCGGATAATCATCCAAAAGATCCCGTTGTACCTCCAGTTGGGAGGTGAGCTGCCGAATACGTTCCAGAAGTTCCTTCATGGAATATATTCGGCGGCTTCCATCAGGTTCTTGCACTTCAGTACGGATCTCATCCACTTGGACCTGCAGTGTAACAAACTGACTGCGAAGTGAATTATAGTCGGCAAGAAGCTGATCATAAGCGGCAACCTTGCCGTCAAGTTCGCGTTTTAGCTGTTCACAATAGGCAGGATTCGCCGTAGTGTAAAGCTCACGCTGCCGCTGTAAAGCCTCTTGCTCGCCCTGAAAGCCCTCTCTATCAAGTTTTAAAAGCTTCTGCTCTTTTTTTAGTTTGGCGCGATCAGCTTGAAGCTGTTCCTCACGCGTCTCGAGATCTTCGCCTTGCTTAGCTAGTGAATCACTTAATGTCTACTGAATAACCATCCGTTTTTCACGCGATTGCAGAAGTCCGAGTAGCC
>OMCP01000458.1_pt1 | contig 13826 bp, 13 predicted proteins | sample 1646051 | NCBI WGS metagenome assembly OMCP01 (sample SAMEA103958146, study PRJEB25191) | human gut metagenome
TGTACGGCGGCTCCATGAACGAGAAGAACGCCTTCGAGCTGCTGGCGCAGCCCGACATTGACGGCGGACTGATCGGCGGCGCTTCCCTGGTGCCCGAGAAGTTCGTGGAGATCATCAACGCTGCGAACCAGCCCACCGCGTAAGCGGCTGCGTCCGGCGCTCCGAATTTTGAAATGCTTTCAGCGCAGCTGTTCGTTTGGCAGCTGCGCTGATTGCCCATTTGAGGTATGTAAAATGAAAACGCTTCTTCTTTCTGCCTCCGATCCCGCCGCCGCGCCCCGCGCCGCTGAAATCATCCGCCGGGGCGGCTTGGTGGGCATTCCCACCGAGACGGTGTATGGTCTGGGAGCCAACGGGCTGGATGAGCAGGCTGTGGCCAGGATCTTTCAGGCCAAGGGCCGCCCGCAGGACAATCCCCTGATCCTCCATGTGGCCCAGCCCGAGGAGATGGAAAACTTTTGCCATGATATTCCCCCGGCGGCCTATGCGCTGGCGGAGAAGTTCTGGCCCGGCCCCCTGACCATGGTGCTGCCCGCCCGGGATATCGTTCCCCGCCGCACCACGGCGGGGCTGGATACCGTTGCTGTCCGCTGCCCGGACAGCGAGATCACCCGGCAGATTATCCGCCTGTCCGGGGTGCCCATTGCGGCTCCATCGGCCAACCTCTCCGGCAAGCCCTCCACCACCACCGCCCAGCACGTGCTCCACGACCACGACGGCAACATCGACGCCATCGTGGACGACGGCCCCTGCCGGGTGGGGGTGGAATCCACCATTGTGGACCTGACGGAGGATCGCCCCCGGCTGCTGCGCCCCGGCGGGATCACCCCGGAGCAGCTGACGGCGGTGCTGGGTGACCTGGTGGTGGATAAGGCCGTCACCGCCCAGATCGATAAGGACGCCGTGGTGAAGGCTCCCGGCATGAAGTACCGCCACTATGCCCCGGCGGAGCCGGTGGTCATCGTGGCTGGGAGCCGGGAGAAGGCGGCCCGGTACATCCACGATCACTTCACCCCCGGCGACCGGGTGCTGTGCTTTGACGAAGAGCTGCCCCTGTACGCCGACTGCGCTCCCCTGTCCTATGGAAAGGAATCCGACGTGAATACCCTGAGTGCCGGGCTGTTCTCCGCCCTGCGGGAGCTGGACGACGCGCGCATTCACCAGGTCTATGCCCGCTGCCCCGTGGGCGGCGGCGTGGCCTATGCGGTGCAGAACCGGCTGAAAAAGGCGGCGGCCTTCCACATCGTGGACGCGGAGGCGGAGGAATGATCCTGGGCATCACCGGCGGCACCGGCTGCGGCAAGACGACCTTGCTGCGTGAGCTGCGGGCGCGGGGCGGGGAAGTGCTGGACTGCGATGAAATCTACCATGCGCTGCTGCAAACCGATGCGGCCCTGCTGGCTGCGCTGGAGACCCGGTTCCCCGCCGCGTTCCCGGACGGATGCTTTGTACGCCGGGAGCTGGGGAAGATCGTCTTTGCCGACCCGGCGGCGCTGAATGACCTGAATGCTATCACCCATGCCGCCGTCCGGCGTGAGGTGGAGCGGCGGCTGGAGCCGCAGCCGGCTCTTGCCGCCATCGACGCCATTGCCCTGTTTGAAAGCGGGCTGGACCGGCTGTGCGACCTGACGGTGGCGGTCATTGCCCCCCGGGAGGCCAGGGTCAAGCGCCTGATCCGGCGGGACGGGATCTCGCGGGAGTATGCCGTCAGCCGGATCAATGCCCAGCATGACGATGCCTGGTTCCGCCGGCGCTGCGGCGCGGTGCTGGAAAACGACGGCACCCAGGACGAATTTCACAAAAAGTGCATTGATTTTTTGGATGCACACGGTATAATATCGTTAGCATGAGTTTCCCTAATATACATAGATAAGGAGAAAGAAAAATGACTGCTGAAGAACTGCGCGATTCCATCCTCAGCGCGCCCAAGAACGGCTATAGCAAGCTGACCGCCGAACAGCGCAAGGAGATGGAGGCCTACGCCCTGCGCTACCGTGCCTTTATGGATGCCTGCAAGACCGAGCGGGAGGCCACTGCCTGGGCCACCGCCATGGCCGAAAAGCACGGCTTTGTCCCCGCCGTCCCCGGCATGACCGTGAAGCCCGGCGACAAGATCTACCTGAATAACCGGGGCAAGAGCTTTATGATCGCCGTCATCGGCAAGGAGCCGCTGAGCAAGGGCGCGAACATCTGCGCCGCCCATGTGGATTCCCCCCGGATGGACGTGAAGCCCCAGCCGCTGTATGAGGACTCCGAGATCGCCTACTTCAAGACCCATTACTACGGCGGCATCAAGAAGTACCAGTGGACCTGCGTGCCGCTGGCCATTCACGGCGTTGTGTGCCGCAAGGACGGCACCACCGTCACCGTGACCATCGGCGAGGATGAGAACGACCCCATCCTGATGGTTTCCGACCTGCTGATCCACCTGGCAGGCGACCAGATGCGCAAGACCGCCAGCGAGGTGATCGCCGGTGAGCAGCTGAATGTGATCCTTGGCTCTGAGCCGCTGGAGGGCGAGGGCGCCGACCTGGTGAAGCTGAATGTGATGAAGCTGCTCAACGAGAAGTACGGCATGGTGGAGGACGACTTCCGCAGCGCCGAGCTGACCATCGTCCCCGCCGGTAAGAGCCGGGAGGTGGGCCTGGATCGCAGCCTGCTGGCCGCCTATGGCCACGACGACCGGGTGTGCGCCTACGCCGAGCTGGAGCCAATCTTCGACCTGGAGACGCCCACTCATACCGCCGTGTGCATCCTGGCCGACAAGGAGGAGATCGGCTCCGTGGGCATCAGCGGTATGCAGAGCCACGCCTTTGAGTACTTCATGGAGATCCTGTGCGACGGCCAGGGCGTGAAGCTGAGCCATTGCTTTGCCAACTCCTTCTGCCTGTCCGCCGACGTTTCCAACGCTTTTGACCCCAATTTCCCCGAAACCTGCGACAAGCGGAACAACTCCGCCCTGAACTACGGCATCAGCATCTGCAAGTATACCGGCGCGCGGGGCAAGGGCGGCGCGTCCGACGCCTCCGCCGAGGCCATGCTCCATGTGCGCAAGACCTTTGAGGACAACGGCGTGCTGTGGCAGATCGCGACCCTGGGCAAGGTCGATCAGGGCGGCGGCGGCACCGTGGCCGCCTACATGGCCAACCGCAACATCGTCACCGTGGACGCGGGCGTCCCCGTGCTGAACATGCATGCTCCCATGGAGCTGGTCAGCAAGCTGGACTGCTACATGACCATGCTGGGCTGCAAGGCCATCTACCTGGCTTGATTTGACGCGCGACGACCCGTAAAAGAGCAAACAGTCACAGCAGTTTTTCGCTGCTGTGACTGTTTTTCCTTTATCCCCTGACAACCGCATACATGAGACTGTTAAAATCCGGGAGGGAACTGGTCATTCCTTTCTCAAGAATGGTAAATCCGTTTCGGGATAATTCCTTTTCAAAGGTATTCCACGATACCATTCTGCATGACGTTCCCGCCACCATCATCTTGCCGGATTCGTGATCCCGTTCCTGCAATGTAAATGCCGACCGAATATCGCTTTGCCGTTCAACTTCACCGTCGCCCATTGTGCAGATCAACGCAATTCCGCCTGCCGTCAAATGGCTGCGGAGAAAGCCATAAAAGCCGTCTCTGTCCTCGTCAGGCACAAGCATATGGACAACAGCGATGGCAAAGAGAAAATCGAATTTTTCGTCCAGTTCGTCGGAAAGGCAGTCCAATACGCTGAATTGATTTTCATATTCCAGCATTTTCTCTTTGCAGTATGCAATCGCTTCGCTCGAAATATCAGTTGCTGTCAACTGAAAGCCGTGTTCCAGCACCGTTCTGGAATCTCTGCCTTCGCCGCATCCAATTTCCAGGAGACGCTGGCTGTGACTGATGCCATACTTGTCGATTACCTCCATTACAATGGGCGTACTTACGCTGCTTGCCCAGCTCACGCCCTGTGCGTGCGCCGTTTTGTAGCGTTCCTCATAGGCGGTGTAGTATTTTCTGTCATCCGTCCCCATTTTCCGTTCCTCCGTTCATAGGCGTCATTTGTCCGCGCTTTTATATACTATAACAAATAGCGTTACAGGTTTCAACTTCCCCTCAGAACACAAATTTTCCCTGTTCCTGTACTTCTTCTACGGTCCAGTGGAAAACAGCTTCTTGGTTCCATTCCGGTTTAATGTCTTCCGCAGAAAGGCTTTTCATAATGGCTCCTTCGTCGTAAAACCACGTCTGGTCATACCAAAAATCATAGCAGTATTTTTCACCCACATAAATTCGGTGCCATTGCTGCGCTTTGCTCATGCCCTCCCCCATTTGGTAGCTGATCACCACAAAGCTGTTATTGTCGCCGCCTGTGGTATGACCGCCGCCGCCAATGATGGCTTTACCAGGATATACATCCGGAAGGACTTTTTTCCCAACATATTCTGCCAGTGCTTTGAATCCGTCAAAGCTTTCCGCCGCATCGGTCAGCATTTCCTTTGGAATGTCAATCAGGATGAATCCTCCTACTTGCATTCCGTTTTTGACCAAATCATGCTGGCGATTGGAAACATGGCAGCGGTTCAAGTCCACCGACCCGTCCGTTGCATCAAAGCTGATGCTGTCCAGCACCTCCGAGTCGGCCTCGATCTCTGGGTCTGCCATCACATAAACGCCCATCTGCCCTGGCCTGTAGGGAAGTTCCGAGGGGATCTCCTCCTCGGTAGCCGCAGCCGTTGTTCCATAACTTGCTGTTTCTGTCTCAGTAGCTTCTGTTGTAATACTCAACCGTTCTTCCTCTTTCCCGCACCCCATGAGAACGAAAGATAGTAAAAGGGTCAGAAGCAAGATACCGTATGTTTTCTTCATGTTGATTTACCTCCTAGAACGGATTCTGATTATTCTCTTGCAGAATATCTTCTCCGGCAACGGAATTGACGATTTCATAAATGATGTCACTGTCCTGATTCAACAGCTTCCAATTAAACCAAACATCATAGGTATTGTTTGTTCCTCTGAAAAGATAGTGGAAGTAGGTAATATCATCGGGGCCAACTGCCAGTTCCATATATGCATTCTGGCTGCCTCCCCACGATACCACTTCCGCCTCCTTTGCCGGAATGTCCGGCATAAGCTGCTGCCTAAGAAGCTCTGTAATCTCAAATAAGCCCTTCATAGGAGCATCCAGAAGTTCTTTCGGTATATCCACCAACACAATACCACCCACTTGCTGGTCATTTAAAACAAAATCATCCTGAATATCAGAAATACTCTCCCGAGATATTTCTTCCGGAAGGGTGATTCGAATGCGCTCCAGCGTTCCCGGATCGACTGTAATCGAAGCATCAGCAGTAAAATGCGGAACTTGTTCGTTCCTGCAGCCAGTTAGCAGAATTAAAATTGCTACGACAATTGCACATACTGTAAAAAGTCTCCTCATAATAGCACCTCTTGCGTTAGACTGAAGTAATATAACTTGTACATAAATTTACTGAATCGATATTCCAAAAGGAATAATGCGATGGCCGGATAAAGATTCGACGATGCGAATCAATAGTTGAAACTCTGTAGCATCGGCAAATACGCCGCCAGCTTTCTGCTGAAAAATAACACACTTCAACTATCGATTCGCATTGATATATATTTTGTAGTCGTGCAGGACTATAACTACTTCTTTTTAGAAATGCCGTTGCAGTCTAAAGCTTTCATATTACATATAAAAGCTCCGTAGGCATCTCTATATGGGCCACAACCTTATCGGTTGCGAAAAAGCGGGCAGATGGGAAAAATATTATTTACTCATCCTGATAATGGCCGTTAGCGACCGAATCAGCATAAGAATCATTGAAATGGTCGTTCATTTCACCATTGCCGCAGTGACAACCGCAATGGTCACTTTCCATCGAGCCATTATTTTGTGTACTCGCAGATCCACTGGTACACATGCAACGGCAGCCAAGTGCTAAGGATTCTTCTGTTTCAGGTATGCGGTTAAAAGGATTAATTACTTTCATCTAAATATCTCCCTTCATTGTTTTTTCCCCATCTACCCGTTTTTCTCAAGATAATTCATCCCACATCTGGGATAATCTACAGTCAATCTTTTCTTTTATACAATTTCAATTTTAGATATTTCTTCAAGCACCTCAGAGTTAGATTCGAGCATTTCATGATAATCACTAAGATATTGAATGTTTTTCTTCCGTATGCCAGGGCAGAGTTTGCGCTTTTCCTTAATATTAACCCCTGTCTTATCATAGCATTGTGCATAGCAAATGTCGCACAAGTTTACAGCCCAGCACTGAGAACAGTCCGGCAGAGATTTTGCTTCATACTCTTCCAAGTAGTATTTTTTTACAGCTTTCACATCCACTCCATCATTAACATTTCCAATGGAAGGAGAATCTCCGATTCGTTCGCACACTTTGTAAGTGCCATCCGTGCAGACATACAAACGCCGTTTTCCAGGTGCACAGCATCCGTTGGAAGGTACAATCCCTACAGGGGTTTCTCGGAGACGGCGATTTTGAATGAGAACCAATCCACCTGTCAGTACCGAGTAATGTAAATTCTTTTTTTCGTTCAAATCAATTTGGTTTCCATATTTTTCCTTTGCCCACGAATTCCAATCTGTATCTTCGCTGAATGTTATTCCTTTCTTCCTTAATTCCTGATAGTAACTGTCTGGTATAGATCCTGCTGCCGGATAAGTTGCACGTACTTCAGTATCCGAGGGGAGAAAATCCAATTTCTCAAAGAAGTCGTTGATTTTATCAAAGCGTTCTTTTGTATATGGTGGAGTTAAAACAGCATTGAATGCGATTCTGGCACATTTATATTTATTGACTGCCGCTGCCAAAACCTGCAATCCAGCAAAGGCATCTTTGAAACTTCCTGTACCGTCTCGCTTTACCCTGGCACAATTATGTATTTCCTCAGGGCCATCCATGCTGAGCAAGATACTCATGTTGGGAACCTGTGCAATATAATCTGCAATCTCATGAGTCATTAACGTGAGATTAGTTGTGAATGAAAAGGAAAGATTCGTGGGGTCGGATTTTTCTAGGCAATAGTCAATACATTGCCGCATGACCAGGAAATTAAGCAGAGGTTCTCCTCCGTAGAATGTAATCGCCAGATGTTCCTCATTGCGGTGATTGAAAACAAAATCAATTGCTTTTCGGGCCGTCTCAAAGTCGATACTGCTTGTGTTAAACGTACGCATCCCATCAAAGTAGTCATTGTATATACAATATTTACACCGCAAATTGCACTTTCCGGTTAATTCAATTGTTAGCTGACTACACCTAAACATCTCATCTGTGTAGAGCGCATCCGAACCTGCAAATTTAGTGATAGCTGGACAGCAAAGAAGATTTTCTTCCTGAATAAATTTGCAAATGCAGTCAATCGACGGAATTTCTTTCACTATTGAGCGAAATTTTAATTCATCAATAGTATCATCAAACAGAGCCTTAAAACATTTTTGAGATTCTTCATCTAGCTGTACTACTTTTCCGGTTCCTGTATCGTACAGATAGATATACTGCGAAGTAGTAAACAACGTTCCCAGTCTTCTGTACTCACGGGTTCTTTTCAGCTCGCATAATCTTTCGATATTCATTTATAAACTGTCCTCCTATTATTTATCTGCTTTTGATTCTTAGCTTAGTTTTTGTGAAGAATACAAACGATAATAAATATTCCCATGTTGAAGGAGTTCGGTATGGGTTCCTTGCTCAGCAATCTTTCCTCCTTTGAGAACAACTATTTGATCCGATAATGAGATGCTGGAAAATCTGTGCGTGATGAAAATTGTCAAATTATTTTTGGAGTTTTCCCTTAATCTAGTAATAATGTTGCTCTCAGACTCTGCGTCTATCGACGAAAATGGCTCGTCAAGTATTGAGATGACACCCTGCCTGTACACGCAGCGGGCAATTGCAAGCTTTTGCCATTGCCCCTGCGATAGATCAATACCGCCGCTCCAATCCCTCATTAGTAACGTGTGTTCTTTGCTCGGCAGATTTTGGACATATTCGTACATTCCAACTTCTTTTAGCACATATGAAAGTAATTCCGAATTGTAGCTATCTTCATTGACAATAATGTTTTTGCTTATGTCAAACGGATACTGGATAAAATCCTGAAAAATAGCACCGATTTTTGCGTAATACTGTGCGAAGTCTATATTTTGGATATCTTCACCATCAATCAATATTACGCCGTCTGTGGGCTGGTATAATCTAAGTAGCAGCTTTATCAATGTTGTTTTTCCTGAGCCATTAAAACCTACGATAAAATATGTTTTTCCGCGTTCCAGTGTTAAATTAATATTCTGCAAAACGTAATTGTTACAGCCTGGATATCTAAAGGAAACGTTTTTGAATTCAATCAGGTGGAAATGCGAGTTGAATGGTACGCTTCCCCTGCTATTATCTTTCTCTTCATGTTCCAGGATGTCGAGTGATTCTAAATATTGCAGACTATTCTGGAACATAGAAATTTGCTGAATAAACTGAGAATAGGCCCCCTTTAAGCTGTCCAGCGAATTAAAGTATAGGACGATTGTACCTAAAGAACACTTTTTTGTGGAAGCACATACCAAAAGCCATAGCTTAACTCCAAACTCAGCCACGCAGTTAATTACATGTAGGATTGATCGCTTGCATAAAAATTTTTTCCTGGCTGAAAAATCAGACTTGATAAATTGTGAAAAATTATCTTTTATTGTGCTTATGATTTTTGTTCCCGCATTAAACAGCTTGATTTCTTTGATATTTGAGTTTTTAATCATCAGGAGCTTTAGGTACTGGATTAGTCTTGTTTTCTCTACCCGATTTTTGTAAATTTCATACCAATATTTATTAATTTTGACAGAGAGGATAAGCAATGGAGACATTGAAACGAAGCTGATGAATGCAATTTGCCAATTAAATTTCCATATGATGTACAAAAATGAGGTTCCTTTGACAATTACATACACAATTTCTGAAATTGCTTCCAGTAGTTTCATGCAATTTGAGGATGTCTGTGAGATTGCTGTATGTATGTGATTGTACACCATGGTATTGTCAAAGATTTCCATAGGCAATGCGAGAGTTTTTTTCAAAACAGTCTCTGTTACATATAAGTCAATTTTATCGATATAATTTCGTTTAACTAATTCAACAAAGCCATTGAGAATAAATGCAGTTACGCTCAACAACGCAAGTAATGCGATTAATACGAAGCACGTATTTTGCATTTTCCCTTCTTTGAGCACATAGACAATACTGTCCAATAATTTTTGATACACTATAGCATTCAGCGGGTCAATAAAACCATTTGCAATATTCAAAAGCACAAGGAATATAGCATATCTCCGGGATACTTTCAGGAGTACTGTGTAGCCCCTCAGTAATAAACACATGGAATTCTTTGATTTGTTTGTTCTCTGCATATAGTCCTCACAAAAAAACAATTTTTACAGGTCCGTACAATTTTTTGCATTCCAAGAAAGAGGAATAGTTAATCCGCTCAATCAAGCAAAAATCATCCGGTTTGATATGGGGATAAGCGTATACAATTTCGTTCTTGATTGCGTTAATCCTTTGGTAAGCAGATTCGCTCTGTGGTACCAGCTGACTTAACAATTTCAAAAAATCCGATCGGAATAATAGAAATTCCTCATCGCTAATATTGTTCATTTGTGAAAGGGCTGAACTAATAGCACCATAAGGCCTTTTACTCGGATCCCACGCAAATTCTACCAGCACATATCTTTCATTTACATCAAAAAATTTATCGTATATGTCAGCATCTATTTCCAGGGTACTCAATAACTTCCTTTGGATGCAATACTCCACGAATCCTTTTTGAAAAACATCCATTTTGCTGAGTAAACTAGGAATTCTAAAATACATCCGAACTGTTTTAGTTTTATCAAGTGAAACTATAAATAACGTTTTTGGGGAACCATCGTCTTGTTGTTGAATCTCTAGCTCTTGTAAATGAGATGTTCTTGGCGCATATTGCGTGGCTTCAACTATTTCATCAGAGCTATTGAATAGGTAGCGATGAACCTGGCCTGATTGTATTTTTTGATTAAGCCACTCCAGAATATCAGCAGTTTGTATTTTCTTTACTTCGTCTGTTTCCCCAACGGCATGACTTGCAATTCGATCATCTGTAACAAAGCATTGAATCTGCATGGAAATAGCTGTTTTATGACTTGTATCCGCTATTTCCCACATTACCTGTTCCTTCGCAATATTCACAATTTCTTCGGTGACTATGTTCCCGCTCATTATTAGATTATCAATTTCCTGTAGGACTGTAAGCTGAGGGCTGGAAAAGGAAAGAAACACATGATTGATACACGTATAGCCTTTTGCTCTAAATGCTTTTCCGATGTCCGTAGGAATCAATAGTGCGTGCTCTGCAACATGTGACAACCCACTGTATTTATCGCTTGCGATCCTGCTTTCGATGATGTAAAACAAATGGGAGTTGGGAAAACTGATCTTCATATGATTAGCGCCTATTAGGAAAACACACTGTCAAAGGGGTTTGTAGCGGGGGTTAGCCCGCTACTGCGGTATCTTCCGTAGTGTTAATTTCAATGTACTCTGCAATCTTGCGGAGCTCGTCAGCAAATTTGAATTTCACGCTGATATTGCCGTTTTCATAGACCTTGATATAGTCCACAAGCTCAACTAAGATTTCCCGATTGAGGGCTTCAATGTTTTGATACTTCATAAAGGCTACCAGTGCAGGATGCTCGTTATCTACGCCGTTTGCCAGTTCTGCGCGTTCAGCGTTCAGCCGGGTAAGCACTGCGGAAACATCAGAAGTCTGCCGTTCATAGTCGGCTTTCATATCCCGGTATTCCTGCTGGGTGATTTCACCGTCTTTCCAGTCCTGATAAAGAGATTGCTTGTAGCGTGTTATCTTTGTCAGTTCCCGCTCTTTTGCAGCTATCAGATCGTCCAGTCGGTAAGACTGGCTTTTTTTGATTGGAGCGGAATTGATCTGCGTGACGATTTCCGAGTAGGAAACAGCCAAATGTACCTGATGCTGTACAGCGAACAAAACAGCAGCCTCCAGCCGTTCATGCTTGATTGAGTGCATGGTGCAGGCTGTCCGGGAACGGTTCTTGTAGGTTGAGCAAGAATAATATACATTGTTGTTCTTGCCAACGCATCGGGTAATGGCCCGCCCGCAATCGGCACATTTCAGAAAGCCGCTGAATAAATGTACCTCACGGCCTTTCGGGGAAGTACGGGTATCACGCTGTAAGAGAGCCTGTACCTTGTCGAAAGTTTCATAGTCGATAATGGCCTCATGCGTTCCAGCCACTTCCACCCATTCCTCGCGTGGAACAGCTTCAATCTGGTGTACCTTGTAGCTTTTCACCCGGCTCCGGCCTTGAGCTAAGTCCCCGGTGTAGGTCGGATTGGTAAGAATGGAGTGGATCATGCGGGCTCCCCACATAGGATCGTCATACCCTCTTGTCGAAACAGGCAAGCCCTTTTGTACCTTGTAAGCCGAGGGGCTCGGTACGCCGTGTTCGTTCAGGTACAGCGCGATAGCACGTTTTGATGACCCTTGAATAAGCATTGTGAAAATGAGTTTGACATTTTCAGCAGCATCGGGATCAACAATCAGCCTGTGCTTGTCCTTTGGGTGCTTTACATAGCCGTAAGGAGCAAATGCTCCGATATACTGGCCGTTGCGCCGTTTGTAATCAAATACCTGCCGGATCTTTTTGGAAGTCTGATAGCAGTAATTATCGTTCATCACGTTTGTAATGGGAACGATGATATTTGAAACGCTGTCGGGGTTCTTGTAGCTGTCCACATTCTCAGCAAGGCTGATAAAGCGAACACCCATTTGAACAAACAGGTTATCGATCAAACTTCCGGCATCGCTATAATTTCGTGCGAAGCGGGACAGGTCTTTTACTATAACGCAGTTGATTTTACCACTCATGACATCCGCCAAGAGCCGTTGAAAATCTTCACGGTTGGCGTCCGTTCCAGTATGACCATCATCCACATATTCCGTGATGCTTTCAAACTCGTCAATGTTTCGTCGGTAAAAATCGTTCAGTAGGTCACGCTGGTTCTTTACGCTGTTGCTATCGTCTTTTCCTTTTTTCAAATCTTCCTTTGAAAGCCGGATATAGATGCCCAGCCGCCAGCGGCGGATTGTGTAAGAGGGAGAGAAACTCTGCTGATACCCTCTGTTTTTTGCTCGTGCCATTGTTCCTCCTTCCCTATCACATTACACTTATATTATAACTCTGTCCGGGGAGGACAACAAGGATGCCTCCGCTTCGGGACACTTTGTCTCGAAGAAGCAAAACGAGCTGTAACCGAAGTTACAGCCCGCTTCTTTGCCGCAGCAGGAAATCCGTCAGCTTATCTTGGAGAGATGGCCCGCTTTCAGCAAATTCAATTTTCACGCCAACACCACCGATGCAAAAGCAGTATGGATTTTCTACCGCCTGCAAAAACAGAGCGATCCGCTCCTCCCGGGGGAGAGAGGTGTCAAAGGTCATACCGCTCACATCAGGCAGGGACTCGGCAGCCACCGCGCCAATGTCAACGCTTCTCATTTGTTCAAGTTCCTGTGTAGTTAATTTCACGGTAAACCTCCTTCGCAGATTGATAGAACGCCTCCCTCTGTTTGGTAGGGAAACGCAACAGGCCAGCACCACTGGGATGCTGGCCTGTTGCCTTACTCCACCTTGGGACACTTTGTCCCGAGGTTTATTATAGTTTTTGAATATTAGAGAGCGCCGCACATATTTACTTGGCCTGTCCAAAGACAATCTTTATTTTCTGTGCGGCGCTCTCAACGCAAGTAAAGCGACACGCCCGGAGGAACAGGCAGCCAACCTGTTCAGCGCCGGATCATGGCCTTGGGATGGCCGGGCTCATTTACGATGTTGGTGTTGTTCGCTCAATCTCTTTTTGGAAATGTCACCGCGCACCCACCGTCTGGCTCCCCGAACTTACTCAGGGTTGCCGTTATTCCCTTGCGTTAGGAAGAAAACCTCCTCTCATAAACCGAGACATTTTTTCATCAATTCCAAGTGGGTTAAGATGAAAAAATCAAAAAGTTTTTTTCATGCGTTCAAGGCCACGCTTGATCGACTGGCGAATAGACTCCTCATGTACGCCCTCGGCCTCGGCAATTTCCTTAATCGACTTGCCAAGAATGATATGTGCGTCAATTCTGCGGCCCTGAATCTCCGGCAGAGAATTGAGAGCGTTCCACAGACGAAGAAAGGTTTCCATTCGTTCAAGGAGCTCCTGCGGGGTCGGCTCATGCAGGCAAGCGGAATATTCAATCCCGTCATCGCAGTCCAAAGAATACTGCGCCTTGTGCCGGGAGAGCCGCCGCTGGTAGGCCATTTCATAGCGGGCATCGGCCTTGAATACCTCGGCCACCTCGTCAGAAACTTCGATAAGCTGATCCTGCGTGTACCAATAATAAAAATCTTTCAGATTGATAGTAGTCATCGTAAAATCCTCCATTTCAGTTTGTTCGGGGTTGGTCGGAAACGAAATGGAGTAACGGCGGAGAACGGCACCGCACCTCGGGACACTTTGTCTCGAAGTCTGGAAAGCAAAATGCGCCTGCGCGACACAAGGCCGCACAAGCGCACGAATATATATTATCGGTTATGTACTGTTTAATTTCACATTCAAAGCCAGACTGCTCCGATGGAGGGGCTACGCTTTTTTTAGCTGGTGTAGATCATGGGTACTGTGAAAAAAGGCAAAAATGGACACGGCGATACCTCCAAGATACCGCCGTGTCCTTAAAAAAGGGCGACTTTAATACGCCCTCCG
>OMCP01000462.1_pt1 | contig 13715 bp, 10 predicted proteins | sample 1646051 | NCBI WGS metagenome assembly OMCP01 (sample SAMEA103958146, study PRJEB25191) | human gut metagenome
TATCCCGCCGACTTCATCGAGCACGGCGACTTCAAGTGGTGCTGGGCGCCTTCCCACTGGCTTGCCGATCTGATCCCCTCCTCCATCCATGTGGAGAATGAATACTGGGCAGACACCGGCTTGTCCGACGAGGATGTGCTGGCAAACGCGCTGGCCAAGGGCGTCGACAAGGCGACCATCAGCGATCTGGGCAAGGCGGTTGCCTACAACTTCTGGAACATTGGCGGCATTCCCTCGCTCAATTCCTTCGTTCTGAGAGAAGGCGAGTCCAACGGCAGCTCCGTCTGCCACCTGGACCGCAACATTTACTACTGGAAGGTCGACGCGGCAGGCCAGCAGCTGCCTTACTGCGATGGCATCGTGTATACCAAGACCTCCGAGAACGGCCAGGATCAGCTGATGTTCCGCTCCGGCGAGGTGGATATTCTGAACGTCAACATGGCTGATATCGCCTCTATTCTTGCCGACATGGGCGACGCTGCTGTTCTGCGTACCTTCGCCAGCACCGACTGGGGCACCGTCAACGTCACCTTTAACTACACCCACAAGGACAGCAACTATGCCGAGCTGTTCAACAACATCAACTTCCGCCACGCCATTTCCATCGCTGTTGACCGCACAGAGCTGTCCGAGCTGCTGTTCGACGGTTTCCTGGAGCCTGGCCAGTCTGCGCCTCAGGCCGGCAACGTCGGCTATGACGAGGAGTGGATCAACAAGTGGACGGAGTACGATGTCGAGGGCGCTAAGAAGCTGCTGGACGAGTGCGGCCTGGTCATGGGCAGCGACGGCTATTATGACTTTGCTGATGGCTCTGACTTCCTGCTGACCTTCTATGGCTACCTGGATTCCGGCGCGGTGGATCAGTATCCCATCCTGGAGCAGTACTACAATGCCGTGGGCATCAAGACTGCCTGGAAGGAATACGAAATGGCCACCTTCGATATGGAGATCGATAACAACGACTGGACTGCCGTTATTCAGCCCCACACCACCATCGGCGGCCTGTCCATGGCTGACCGCGTCGCTCCCTTCGTTCCCATCATTCAGTCTGCCGAGTGGTACGGCGAGTTCGGCACCTGGTACGGCACCAAGGGCGAAAGCGGCGTTGAGCCCACCGGCGACATGGCCAAGCTGATCGAGATCTACGAGAAGTGGGCGGCGACTCCCATCACCGAGGAAAGAGAAGCCTACAACCTGGAGATCTATGAGATCCACAAGGAGAATCTGTGGACCATCGCCTACCTGCAGAGCGCGGGCAACTACAACCTGGTCACCTCCAGCCTGAAGAATTATCCCGAGGAGATGGTTTGGGCTGACCTGTACATGTACGCGAACATTGTCCACTACGAGACGCTGTACAAGGCTGCGTGATCTACAAAAAGGACCCATAACGTATCATCAAAGTTCGGGGGCGGGGAACCAGTTTCCCTGCCCCCGTTTTATACGAAAGGAAATTCGCATGAATGAACAAAAAATGACCCCAAAGGACGGGCATTTCCTTCGTTCGGTAAAAGATTTTTTTCAGCGAGACCTGGTGCAGTACATCATCAAGCGGCTGCTGATGTTCATTCCTACGCTGTTTCTGATCTCGGTGCTGGTATTCTTCGTGATCCAGCTCCCGGAGACGGACTATGTAGACCGGCAGATATCCAAGCTTGCCTCAGAGGGTGAATATATGAGCCAGGCAGAGGCGGACGCTCTGCGCGCGGAGTACGGCCTGGATCTTCCGATCCACGAGCGGTATATCAAATGGATTTCCGGCATCATCTGGACGCCCACCAATTCCTCCTATTACCGGCTGTACGGCTCCCATCATGACTGGAAATATTCCTTTGCCTATGGCAGAAACGTCCTGTCCGTTATCAGCGACCGTCTGCCGCTGACGATCCTGGTTTCCGCGCTGATTCTGATCTTCCAATATGGCGTATCGCTGCCCATTGCGGTATATGCATCCACCCATCAGTATTCCGTAGGCGACTATATCGCCTCATTCTTCGGCTTCCTGGGTGCGGCCATACCAAACTTTATATTGGCATTCATGCTGATGTACTGGTCGTACAAATGGACGGGGAATGCCAATGTCGGCCTGGATTTGACCGGCTTCTTCCCATTCCTGAAGAGCATGATTATTCCATTCCTGGTCATCGGTACCTCCGGCACCTGCGGCATCATCCGCTCTGTGCGCGCCCAGATGCTGGACGAGGTCGGCAAGCAGTATACCCTGACCGCCCGCGCAAAGGGTGTCCCAGAGCGGAAGATCGTTATGAAGTACTGCTTCCGCGCCGCCATCAATCCCACCGTTTCCGGCCTGGGCGGCGTGCTGTCCACGTTGTTTTCCGGCTCCACGGTCACGGCCATGGTGCTGATGATCGACATCCAGGGCCCGGAGCTGCTCAAGGCGCTGCAAACCGGCGACGTGTATCTGGCAGGCGGTATCGTGATGATCCAGGCGATCCTGGTGGTCATTGGCATCCTGCTGTCGGATATCGCGCTGGCCTTTCTGGATCCCAGAATCCGCTACTCGGGAGGTGGAAGATAATGCATCTTTTCGGAAAGATTGTAAAGAGAAAACAAAAATCTCAGGAAGACTATTATCTTGCTTCCCAGTGGGTCCTGATGGGCCGAAAGCTGAAAAAGCACAAGCTGGCCCGGCTGTCCATGGTCATCCTCGGCATCCTGTATTTTTGCGCCCTGTTCGGCAATTTTATTGCTCCTTACGGTCTGGAGGAATTTGACGGCCTGTACCGCAACTCCGCGCCCACAAAGATCCATTTTACATATGAAGGGGAGTTTGTCGGCCCCTATGTTTACAAGATGGAAAAGAGCATCGACAAGAAGACCTTCACCGTAACCTACACAGAGGATACTTCGGAATATTACCCCGTCAAGTTCTTTGTGCACGGCACAAAATACAAGTTCCTGGGCCTGTTCCAGACGGACCTGCATCTGTTTGGCGTGGGTGAGGGAAGCAGCGGAGGCACAGGCGCAAAGGTGATGCTGTTCGGCGCGGACTCCCTGGGACGTGACCTGTTCTCAAGAATCCTGTACGGCAGTCAGGTGTCCCTGACGATCCCCTTTGCCAGCGCCATCATCAGCTTCTTCCTGGGCATCCTGATCGGCTCTCTTTCCGGCTATTTCGGAGGAACGTTTGATATCATCGTCCAGCGCATCATTGAGGTGATCGGCGCGGTGCCCCAGATCCCTCTGTGGATGGCGCTTTCCGTTGCCATTCCTGCCGGTATCTCCACCATCAAAATGTATTTCTACATGACGCTGGTCCTATCGTTTATCAACTGGACGGGCATGGCCCGCGTTGTCCGCGGCAAGATGCTTTCCCTGAAGAATGAGGACTATGTGATGGCCGCCAGGTTGTCCGGCGTCTCCACCTGGAACATCATCTGGAGGCATATGGTGCCGGGCTTTATGAGCTACCTGATCGTTTCCATGACCATGAGCATTCCCGGCTCCATCGTCGGTGAAACCTCCATGTCCTACCTCGGCCTGGGCATCAAGTCCCCCGCGACGAGCTGGGGCGTTCTCCTGCAGGAGGCAAGCTCCGTGACGGAAATCGCCAGCAATCCCCACAAGCTCATTCCCATCATTTTTGTGGTCGTCACCGTTCTGGCGTATAACTTCCTGGGCGATGGCCTGAGAGATGCGGCAGACCCGTATAAATAAGAGAATGGAGGTACGCAATCGTGAATAAGGATAACATTCTTGAAGTAAAAGACCTCCATGTGGTCATTCATATGACAGAGGGCCTTCTGACCGCCGTGCGCGGCGTCACCTTTGAAATGAAGCGGGGCGAGACGCTAGGCCTGGTGGGCGAATCCGGCTGCGGCAAGTCCTTGACCTGCAAGGCGATTCTGGGCATTAATGAAAAAAAGTGTGTCTCCAGCGGCCAGATCCTGTTTGATTCCGCCCAGCATGGCGAGGTGGAGCTGATCGGTCTGGCAAAGGAAAGAAAGAACGATAAGATTCGCTCCATCCGCGGCAAGGAGATATCCATGATTTTCCAGGAGCCGATGGTGGCCTTTTCTCCCATGTATACCATCGGCAATCAGATCAACGAGGCAACCCTGCTGCACATCACCAAGGACAAGAAAAAGGCCAAGGAAATATCCATGGACGTGATGCGCAAGGTGGGCATTGCCAATGTGGAAAAGCGCTACCACCAGTACCCCCATGAGTTTTCCGGCGGTATGCTGCAGCGCGCCTTGATTGCCATGGCGCTGGTGTGCAATCCCAAGCTGCTGATCGCCGACGAGCCGACTACCGCCCTGGATGTTACCATTCAGGCGCAGATTCTGGAGCTGATGAAGGAGCTGCAGAAGGATTTCAATACCGCCATTCTGTTCATCACCCACGATCTCGGCGTTGTTGCCAGGATGTGTGACCGCGTGGCGGTGATGTACCTGGGAAAAATCGTGGAAAGCGCGGATGCCAGAGAGATTTATGCAAATCCCCAGCATCCCTATACCAGGGGCCTGATCGGCTCCGTCCATAAGATCGGCTCCAAGAAGGCGGACAGGCTCTTCTCCATTGAGGGAACGGTGCCCCTTGCCATGAATCTGCCGAAGGCCTGCGGCTTCTACGACAGATGCGACGTGCGCATCGAGGGCCTTTGCAACAGAGCGGAGCCTGAGCTGGTGGAGGTAGCCCCCGGTCACAAAATTGCCTGCTTCAACTGCCCCCACAAGGCCTGCCAGGAGCAGCGAGCAAGGGTGGAAGCACTCCTGAAGGAAAAGGAGGGCAAACAGAATGCATAAAGATAATATTCTGGAAGTAAAGCACCTGCACAAGCGCTTTTTCTCCAAGGGAATCACGGTGAAGGCAGTGACCGATGTCAGCTTTGACGTGAAGCCCGGCGAGACAATCGGCATTGTGGGTGAATCCGGCTGCGGCAAGACGACCCTGGGCCGCTGTATCGTCCGCGCCTATGAGGCCTCCGAGGGCGAGGTGCTTTACCGCACGCGGGCGGGCGAGGAAGTGGACTTCCTGAAGGTGGACAAGAGGAAGCGGAAGGAAATTCGCAAGGAGATTCAGATGATTTTCCAGGATCCCTATTCCTCGCTGGATCCCCGCATGACGGTTCTGGACATCATCAAGGAGCCGCTGAAAGCAAACTATCCGAAGATGCCGAAGGCCGAAATGGATCAAATGGCAAAGGAGATGGCGGAAAAGGTCGGCCTGAACCCCACCTATCTGATGCGTTATCCCCACGCCTTCTCCGGCGGCCAGAGGCAGCGCATCGGCATTGCGCGAGCGCTGGTTGTCAAGCCGCAGATCATTGTCTGCGACGAGGCGGTGTCCGCACTTGATGTGTCCATTCAGGCACAGGTCATCAACCTGCTGCGTGACCTGCAAAGAGATATGAACCTGACCTATTTGTTTATCAGCCATGACTTGTCGGTTGTGGAGCATATTTCCGATAAGGTCGGCGTCATGTATCTGGGAAGACTGATCGAGTTCGGCGAAACGGAAGACCTGTTTGAAAAGCCGCTGCACCCATACACCGAGGCGCTTCTATCCGCAGTGCCTGTGGCAGACCCCACCGTTCAGAATGAGCGCATTGCCCTGAAGGGCGAAATTCCCAATCCTGCAAATACACCCAGCGGCTGCTTCTTCCATACCCGCTGCCAGTATTGCACCGAAAAATGCAAGGATTGCACGCCGGAATACCGGGAACTGGAGCCGGGCCATTTTGTCGCCTGCCACCGCACGGACGAGCTGAAGCTCAGAGGGTTCACCTATGACGAGTAAAAGGCTGATTATTTTTACCGACAGCGGCGACACCATCATCGACGAGGCCACCCAGATTCGGGATGACCGGGGTATTGTCCTGGAGGCGGATTTCATCCCTGGGGCAGGGGAGGTTCTGAAAACGCTGCATGACGAGGGCTTCACCATCGCGTTGGTTGCCGATGGTGAGTGGGAGTCCTTTCAGAATGTCTATCGGAAGAACGGACTGGGCTATTGCTTTGACGCCTGGGTCGTGTCCGAGGTGGTGGGCAAGCAGAAGCCGGAGCCGGTCATGTTTGAGACGGCCTGTAAGGCGCTGGGACTGACGGAGGCCGACAAGGGCCGCATTGTGATGATCGGCAACAATCTGAAAAAGGATATCGCGGGAGCAAACCGGCAGGGGATGATCTCCGTGTGGCTGGACTGGTCGCCCCGCTACTTCCACACCATCGAGGAGCCGGATTGGACGCCGGATTATACGGTCAGCACCCCGGCGCAGCTGCTTACGCTGCTGCATGAGCTTGAGGAGAAAATTGAACGCGAAGCGTGAGGTTTGCTTATGGAAAACAAAACGCAAACAACGATCATAAAAGAAAAACTGAATCGCCTGCTGAAAGCGTTCATTCCCATCCTCTATGAGGATGATGAGGTGTTTCTGGCGGGCATGAAGGAGCGGAACCTGGCCGGTGACGACATCCGCCGCTATCAGCACTGGGAATGGACCCAGGGGGTAGGCCTTTACGGGCTGTGGAAGCTGTTTGAAAACAGCAGGGATGTGAAGTATCTGAACATCCTGACAAGGTTCTTCGACAGCCAGATCGAGATCGGCTTCCCGGCGCTGAATGTGAATACCATGGCGCCGTTTCTGACCATGTCCTATGTGGGCGAATATCTCCGGGAGGAACGGTATCTTGGCCCCTGCCGGGACTCGGTTAGATGGATCATGGAGAAGTTCCCCAGAACGCAGGAGGGCGGCCTTCAGCATATGACCTCCGATACCCTGAATGACCAGGAGCTTTGGGACGATACGCTCTTCATGACGGTGCTGTTCCTGGCAAATATGGGCCGCATTGAAGGAAAGCAGGATTATATCGACGAGGCGCAGCATCAGTTTCTGCTCCACGCGAAATACCTGGCCGACCCCAAAACCGGCCTGTGGTATCATGGCTGGACATTCCATGGGCGGCACAATTTTTCCGGCGCGTTCTGGGGCCGGGGCAACTGCTGGGTGACCATTTCCATCCCCGAATTTTTGCAGATGGCGAAGGTCCAGCCTGAAACTGCGCAGAGGCTGGAGCGGATTTTGCGCGATCAGGTGGATGCGCTCCTGAAATACCAGAACGAAAACGGCATGTGGCACACCCTTATCGACGACCCTACATCCTATGTGGAATCCAGCGCCACCTGCGGCTTTGCCTATGGCATCTTGAGGGCCGTCCACACAGGACTGCTGGAGGAGCGCTACGCCGCAGCGGCGGAAAAGGCGCTTGCTCCCATTTTGGATTATATTGATGACAACGGTGTTGTCCATCAGGTTTCCTATGGAACGCCCATGGGCCGGGAAAGCAAGGATTTCTATAAGCAGATCGAGCTGAAGCCGATGCCCTATGGGCAGGCGCTGGCCATGCTGTTCCTGGCGGAGTGCCTGCGCGATTGAGGACGCACAGCTCAAGCGGCAATCCGGGGGAAATGAGGAAGCTTTCCTCATTTCCCCGCACCCCAAAGAGACGCTTCAATTGGAAATCGCGGGCGCTGCCCAGACGGGGCGGCCTTACAAATATGCTATGTACTTGTTTTTAGGAGGATGATTTATGAACGCACTACCTGTGATGAAGCCCTATATCGGCGGTGAGTGGATCGACAGCGAAAGCCAGAAGTTCACCACCATCTATGATCCCTCCACCGGCAAACCCATTGCCCAGGTCCCCCAGTGCACCGCCGCTGAGGTAGAAAAGGCCGTTGCCGCCGCAAAGGCAGCCTTCCCCGCCTGGAAGAATACCCCCGTTCGTACCCGCGCCGGTATTATGATGAAGCTGCGGGGCCTCATTGAGCGGGATAAGGAAGAATTGACCCGGATGGTCGCTACCGAAAACGGAAAGTGCTGGAGCGAGGCTGCCGGTGACGTGGCGAAGGCTCTGGAGATGACCGAGCTTGCCTGCTCGGCGCCCAGTTTGCTGATGGGCGAAAGCCTGATGGATACCTCCAGGGGCTATGACACCACCCTCTACCGGGAACCCATCGGCGTGTTTGCCGGAATTGCGCCCTGGAATTTCCCGGCCATGATCCCCGTGGGCTGGATGGCGCCCCTTGCCATCGTCTGCGGCAATACCTTCGTCCTGAAGCCCGCCTCCACCACGCCCATGACCAGCATGAAGTTCGCGGAGCTTTACAGGGAGGCCGGTATCCCCGACGGCGTGTTCAACATCGTGCCCTGCTCCCGCCATGAGGCGGAGATCCTGCTGACTCATCCCGACGTCCGGGGCATTACCTTTGTCGGCTCCACGGAGGTGGGCCTGCATGTGTATTCCACCGCCGCCGCCCACGGAAAGCGGGTTCAGGCCCTGTGCGAGGCCAAGAACCATGCGCTGGTACTCAAGGACGCACCCATCACCCGCACCGCCGCGGGCATTATGAATTCTGCGTTCGGCTGCGCGGGAGAGCGCTGCATGGCGCTGCCCGCCGTTGTGGTGGAGGAGGAGATCGCCGACGCGCTGGTTGCCGAGCTGGTGCGCCTGTGCAAGGCCCAGAAGGTCGGCCCCGCATACGATAAGACCTCCAACCTTGGTCCTGTGGGCAGCAAGAGCCACCAGAAATTTGTGCTGGATTGGATCGAAAAGGGCATTGAAGAGGGCGCGCAGCTGGTGCTGGACGGCCGGAACGTGAAGGTGGAGGGCTATGAGGATGGCTACTACATCGGCCACACCATTTTCGACCATGTTACGGAGGACATGTCCATTGGCAACCGGGAGGTCTTTGGCCCCGTGCTTTGCATCAAACGGGTCAAGAGCTTTGAGGAGGGGCTGGCTCTGATGAACCGCAATCCCTTTGCCAACGGCAGTGTGATCTTTACTCAGAACGGCTACTATGCCCGTGAATTTGCCAAGCGCACCGACGGCGGCATGGTGGGCGTCAATGTGGGCATCCCCGTGCCCATCGGCGTGTTCCCGTTCTGCGGCCATAAGCGCTCCTTCTTCGGCGACCTGCACTGCCACGGCAAGGATGCGTTCCGCTTCTACACCGAGAGCAAGTGCGTTACCGTCCGCTGGTTTGACGAGGAAGAGATGAAAAAGGAAAAAGTGGACACCTGGGACGGAAGCGCCCTGTAAGGGAGGTCCCTCTATGGCATACATCGAATTTGACCGGTCCCGGCCCTTTGACCTGGTGCTGCTGGGCCGGGTGGCTGTGGATTTTAACCCGGTGGACTATTTTCAGCCGCTGGAGAATTGCGTCACATTTAAAAAATATGTAGGCGGCAGCCCGGCCAACATTGCCGTGGGGGCAGCCCGGCACGGCATGAAGATCGGCTTCTTTACCCGCGTCTCCGACGATCAGCTGGGCGACTTCGTGACCCATTTCTTCGATCGGGAGGGCATTGATGTTTCCCGGATCCGCCGCTGCACGAACGGCGAGAAAACCGGCCTGACTTTTACGGAAATCCTCAGCCGGGACGAAAGCAGCATCCTGATGTACCGCAACCGCATCGCGGACCTGCAGCTGCACCCGGATGACATCGACGCCGATTACATCAAAAATACCAAAGCGCTGTTGATTTCCGGCACCTCTCTGGCGGAAAGTCCCTCCAGAGAGGCGGCGCTGAAGGCCGTGATGTTGGCCCGCCGCTTTGGCACAAGGGTGATTTTCGATATCGACTACCGGCCCTATAACTGGGCCAATATGGACGAGGTTTCCATTTATTACTCCATGGTTGCCAGGGATGCGGACATCATCATGGGCAGCCGGGAGGAATTCGACCTGATGGAAAAGCTGATCGAACCGGGCCGGGACGATCAGGCCAGCGCGAAGGCATGGCAGGCTTACCATGCAAGAATCGTCATCATCAAGCACGGCAAGCAAGGCTCCACCGCTTACACCTGCGACGGCAGGCACTATACCGTGCGGCCCTTCCCGGTGGAGGCCCTGAAATCCTTCGGCGGCGGCGACGGCTACGGCGCGGGATTCCTGTACGGCCTTTACAGCGGCTGGGATATGTACGACTGCCTGGAGTTCGGCTGCGCCCAGGCTTCCATGATGGTGGCGGCCCATTCCTGCTCCCAGGAAATGCCCCGTACCGATGAGGTGCATGCCTTCATCAGGGCCAGTAAGGAAAAATACGGAAACACCGTGTGCTGCGACAGGGAGGAAAATCAATGAGCATCATGACTGTGGGCCAGGCCATTGTGAAATTCCTGGATAATCAGTATGTAGAGCTGGACGGCGTAGAAACCAAGTTTGTGGACGGCGTGTTCACCATCTTCGGCCACGGAATCGTGGTGGGCCTGGGGCAGGCGCTGGATGAAGCCCCCGGCAACCTGCGTGTTTATCAGGGCCGGAATGAGCAGGGCATGGCCCATGCGGCCACCGGCTTTGCCCGGCAGCACAACCGCCGGAAGATCATCGCCTGCGCCTCCTCCATCGGCCCCGGTGCGGCCAATATGGTCACCGCCGCTGCCTGCGCCACCGTCAACCGCATTCCGCTGCTGCTTTTCCCCGGCGATACCTTTGCGGTGCGTCAGCCGGACCCGGTGCTGCAGCAGCTTGAGCAGGAATACAGCCCCAGCGTCACCACCAATGACGCGCTGCGTCCCGTGTGCAAATTCTGGGATCGGATCACCCGCCCGGAGCAGCTGATGGCCACCCTTACGCAGGCATTCCGGGTTCTGACAGACCCGGCTGAGACCGGGGCGGTCTGCGTGGCGCTTTCCCAGGACGCGGAGGGGGAAAGCTACGATTTCCCCGACTATTTCTTTGAAAAGCGCATCCACCGCATCCGTCGCCCGGCCCCCTGCCGGGAGGATTTGAACGATCTGGTGGAGGCCATCGCGGCAAGCAAGCGGCCCATGATTATCTGCGGCGGCGGCGTCCGCTATTCCGAAGCCGGTGCGGCGCTGGAAAAATTCTGCGAAGCCTTTCAGATCCCCTTTGCGGAGACGCAGGCGGGGAAGAGCGCCTGCAGCGCCTCCCATCCCATGAATCTGGGCGGCGTGGGCGTCACCGGCAATCTGGCGGCAAATTCCATTGCAAGGTCGGCGGACCTGATTGTTGCCATCGGCACCCGGCTGTCCGACTTTACCACCGGCTCCAAGGAGCTATATGGCAGCACAAAGCTTGTTTCCCTCAATATTTCCCCCTTTGACGCGAACAAAATGGATGCCGCCATGGTCATTGGCGACGCCAAAGCCACCCTTGAGCTTGCCCATGCAGAATTGGCTGCCATGGGCTACGTCAGCGACTACTGTGGCCAGATCGAGGCGGCGAAGAAGGCGTGGAACGAGGAATATGCCCGGCTTGCCGCCTACCGCTACGGCGAGAACTTTGAACCCATCATCAAGGCCCGGCACGAGCCGACCATTGCAGAGCAGGTGAAGCTGAACGGCGGCGAAATTACGCAGGTTTCCGCAATCGCGCTGATTCGGGACACCATTGATGCGGACGCCATTGTGGTAGGCGCCTCCGGCAGCCTCCCCGGCGACTTACAGCGGATGTGGACGACCGACTGCAAGAATTCCTATCAGATGGAGTATGGCTTCTCTACCATGGGTTACGAGGTCTGCGCCGCTCTGGGCGCAAAGCTGGCCTGTCCTTCCCAGGAGGTCTACGCCATGTGCGGCGACGGCGCGTTCCTGATGCTCCACTCGGAGCTGGTCACCTCATTGCAGGAGGGGAAGAAGATCAACGTGCTGCTCTTTGACAACTGCGGCTTTGGCTGTATCAACAATCTGCAAATGGGCAACGGCATCGGCAATCTGGCCACCGAATTCCGCTACCGGGATGAGCGGGGCGGCCTGGGCGGCGGCCTGATCCCCGTTAACTATGCCATGGTGGCCGCCGGCTACGGCTGCAAGACCTATACGGCAACCGATCTGAAGGAGCTGAAGGCGGCGCTGGAGGACGCGAAGCGGCAAACTGTTTCCACGCTGATTGATATCAAGGTGCTGCCCAAGACCATGACCGACGGCTACGGCTCCTGGTGGAATGTGGGCCTTGCAAGCACCGCCCGGAGCGAAAAACAGAAAGCCGCCTACGATCAGCTGTTGGCAAATCGAGCCAAAGCCAGAAAATATTAAGGAGGACGGAACATGCTTTTCACAAAAAATGTGAAGCTGGGCATTGCGCCCATCGCATGGACCAATGACGATCTGCCCGAGCTGGGCGGCGAAAATACCTTCCAGCAGTGCGTCAGCGAAATGGCGCTGGCGGGCTTCACCGGCTCCGAGGTGGGCAACAAATACCCCAGAGATCCGGCTGCTTTGAAGCCCATGCTGGAGCTGCGGGGCATTGAGATCTGCAATGCGTGGTTTTCTACGTTCCTGATCAGCAGGCCCTATGCGCAGACGGAGGCAGCGTTCAAAGAGCACGTTGCGTTCCTCGCCGCCATGGGGGCCAAGGTGGTTGGGGTGTCCGAGCAGAGCTATTCCACCCAGGGCATTCAGAGCCAGCCCGTGTTCGAGGGGAAGTATGAGATGAACGACGCCCAGTGGGATGCCCTCTGCGACGGGCTGAACCGCCTGGGCAGGCTGAGCATGGAGGAATACGGCGTTGCCCTGACCTTCCATCACCATATGGGCACCGTCGTACAGTCCGCCGCCGAAACCGACCGGCTGATGGCCGGTACCGACCCCACCTATGTGAGCCTGCTCTTTGATTCCGGCCACTTTGCCTACTGCGGCGAGGATCCCACCGAGCTGGTGCGGCGCTACACAAAGCGCATCAAACATGTCCACCTGAAGGATATCCGCCCTGAGGTGGTGGCCAAGGTGCGGGAAAATCGCTGGAGCTTCCTGGAGGGCGTCCGGCAGGGTGCCTTTACCATCCCCGGCGACGGCTGCGTGGAATTTGATCCTATTTTCGCCTGCCTGGCGGAATCCGGCTACGAGGGCTACATGGTCGTGGAGGCCGAGCAGGATCCGGCCAGGGCAAATCCCCTGGAATATGCCATTCGGGCAAGAAAATTCATCCGGGAGCATACCGGCTTGTAATTTGGAGGTAATATATGGTTACTGTTGGCATTATCGGCGCGGGCCGCATCGGCAAGGTACATACGCAAAGCATCTGCAATTACATCCGCAGCGCAAGAATCAAAACCGTTGCCGACCCCTTTATGAACGAAGCAACCGAAAAGTGGCTCCTGAGCATGGGCGTGGAGGGCACCACAAAGGATTACCATGAGATCCTGAGCGACCCGGAGATCGACGCGGTGCTCATCTGCTCCTCCACCAATACCCATTCTCCCATTTCCCTGGAGGCCATTGCCGCAGGCAAGCACGTGTTCTGCGAGAAGCCCATCGACCATGACCTGACCAAGATCAAGCAGGTGGTCGAGGCCCTGAAGGGAAGCAATATCAAGTATCAGGTCGGCTTCAACCGCCGCCAGGATCACAATTTTGCCGCCGTGAAGCAGGCCATTCTGGATGGCAGGGTGGGCGACGTCCATATCATCAAGATCACCTCCCGCGATCCGGAGCCGCCCTCTGCGGAGTATGCGGCGGTCTCCGGCGGGATGTTCCTGGATATGACCATCCATGATTTTGACATGGTTCGCTATCTTGCCGGGTGTGACGCCGAGGAGATTTACGTCCAGTCCGCAGTCCTGGTGGATTCTGCCATTGGAGAGGCGGGGGACGTGGACACGGCGGTCATTACCTTGAAGATGGAAAACGGTGCCATTGCCGTTATTGATAATTCCCGCCGGGCCGTCTATGGCTATGACCAGCGGGCGGAGGTTTTCGGCTCCAGGGGCATGGCGGCCACCTCCA
>OMCP01000466.1_pt1 | contig 13674 bp, 12 predicted proteins | sample 1646051 | NCBI WGS metagenome assembly OMCP01 (sample SAMEA103958146, study PRJEB25191) | human gut metagenome
CCAACACACCCTCGTCGTTCGCGGTGAAGCTGTCGACTATATCCATCTCCCCTATTCCGACCGCGACGGTGACGCGCTTTAGGGGTATCTCTTTTTTGACGGCAGGATATTCAGTTATGAATCTTATCCCGCTCAGTCTCGTCTGCTCGGACAGCCAGCCCGCTATCTGCGAGGGAAGAACACTTATCGTACTCATAAAAAACCTCCTTATCGGGTCGCCGGGAAAACCCCGGCGACCCTTTGAGTTATTCCGTTATCTCGACGACCGTCCGCACGACCGCCCAGACATAGAGCACCTCTTCACCGAACTTTATCTTCTCCGCGCGGTCGATCTGGTATTTTATATCGCCGTCGATTATCAGCGCGTCCTCGTTGACCGTCAGGTCATGCTCGGGCGGACCGATATAGAGATAATAGCCCTGCGAATTGTAGCCTATCTCGGTGTTTACGCCGTAGAGATACATCTTGTTTTTATATCTCAGCGGCTGAATAAAGCCCTTGAACGGCGCGGTCTGAGTGGAGTCGGTGTTCTCGATGACGAGCGTTCTGCCCCACTTTTCAAATTCCGCCGAGAGATTCATATCTCCACCCCGCAGCAGAAAAAGCCTTCGTCGCTCAAAAGAGGCGTGAGCTCCGCGAGCGCGCTGTCGCGCACGGATGCAGCGAATTTGAGTGAGCTGTCCGCGCTCTTTTCGACGGAGATATCGCCCGCCTTGAAGCTCTGTATGCCGTCGGCGCTGCCCGCGCGGCGCACGCACAGGGCGTAATAGGCGAGTCCCGCAGCCGCCTGAGCGATGCGGACATCGTCCCTGTCCGCATCGGCCTTCAATCGCGAATTCACGCGTTCAAGGGAGCTCAGAGCTATCCCGAGGCAGACTTTTTCTTCGTCCTCGCCGATATCCGTCAGCTGCCTGAGCAGAGAGAGTACGCTCCACTGAGTTATCATGCTCTCACCCCCGCCGTCAGACGGTAAGGGTGCGGGCGGCGGAGTCGAATATCCTTGCAAAGCCCGCCGTCGAGCTTATAACCGCGCGCTCGAGCTGGCGGTCAATGAGCTTGTCGTACTCGGTGGAGACAGGGCCTGTCGTGACCATCTCGAGGGCGCAGCTGCGGTCGATACCGATTATCTTGCCCGCAGGCACGCAGGAGCCCTTTATAAGATCTGCGCCGAGAGGAGTTATGACCTCGCCCGTCGCATGGAAATTGAGCCCTGCCGCGGCATCCCTGAACTCACTGATGCCGAGCATCTGCGCGACCTGCGCGGGAGCGGCAATAATCGTGTTGAGCTCATAGGGATCGAAGAGATTCCAGAAGTTGACAAGGTCGGTGTAGGTAAGCTTGCCTGAGGATGCGACGGCGGTGTTGGAGGCGGCGTTATCATTGCCGTCGCCGTTTATGAGCACATCGACCGCGTCGCTGAGCTGAGTGCGCGCGATATATGCGCCGATCTGGCGCAGGGTGACTGTGAACAGATCAAGGCGCTGGAAGCGGACGGCTTCATAGGAAGCGACAAGGGAGCGGCCGCGCTTTTTCAGATGAACAAGGTTCGCCTTGCTCTTGACGCTGGTTTCAGGGATGAACGCGCCCTCGGCGACGACTTTGAGTTCCTTTTCATCGTCGCTCGGCTCGCAGGCTATCGAGCGATAGTCGAGCGAATCTATAACCGTGGTCGATGCGACGATGCGCGGCAGGACATTTGCCTCCTGCATACCCTGTCTGACGGCGCGGGAAACATACTCGGGGAAGAGCACGGCGGAATCGGAGGTCTTGAAGAACTTGTCAACAACGTCGCTGCCCGCTCCGCTGACCTTGATATTAAAGCGCTTGAGCTGGCGCTGATATGCGTCAAGTCCCTCGAGCGCGGTACCGCTGTAGTTCTCCGAGGGGTCGATTTTTTCGAGTGCGCCGGTGAAATCACCGGAAGCATAGAGACCTTTTTCAAGTCTGATATTATCAAAAGCAGTCATATTATTCTCCTTTCAGAATCAGAGCATGAAGCTCACTGTTTTGGCGGTTGTGTTGACGCTGAGCACGAGATATGTGTTGCCCTTTGTGCTCGCCTTGACTCCATCCGCGCCGTCCGATGCGAGAGCCGCATAGCCGACCGCCGGGGCGTCCGTACCCGTATAGGGCATGGTGACAACACCCGAGAGCTGAACGCCCGCATATCCGCCGTTTACATTCACGCTGACGCCGCAGAATTTTGCGTCCGCGCCTGCCGCCGAAACGGTATCGTTTGCGCTGACCGCGACGGGCACGCCCGCTTTGAGTCCGCTTGCCGCCTTGAGCGTTAAAACATTCTCACAAAAACCTTTAGTTGAAACTGACATAATTATCCTCCTTTAAATTCTGAACTCGCTGTTGCCCGAATGTGTTTCGAGCTTTGTCGACGAGAGCTGGCTGTTGAGTTTTCCGCCGCCCGAGAAAGCCTTTTTGAGCTCTCTGAGCTGTTCGAGACCGAGGGTGCCGCATATCGCCGAGAGGCTCTCGCCGCGCATATCCGGCAGAGCCGCCGCGCCCATGCGTATCACATCGCATATGAGCTCCTCGCGGTACTCTTTGCCCTCGCGGGCGAGCTGTTCGAGCTCGTCGATATAGCCGTAAAGTCCCGCCGCCTCCGCCTTTGTGAGGGTCACTCCCTCATTGGCGCAGGAGAGGCGTTTGACTGTTTTCACCGTCTGCTCGTCCGCGCGGTAAGACTTAGTAACGCCTGCCGCGGGCTGAGCCGGCACGGCAACAAACGACCACTCATAGGCGTCCGTCGGGTCGCAGAGTATCCTGTGGCAGAGCTTGCCGCCGTACTCCCTGCCCTTTATGTGGGCGCACGAATCGGTTCGCCCGTCCTTGCCGCAGATTGAGCAGACGCTTCTGCCGACCGAGCAGCCGACACTCGTCTCTTTCTTTATCCCCGCGTCTATCTCTTCAATAAGTGCGGCGTTCTTTTCGCTGCGCGGCATATATGCCCGCGCGCAGAGCTTCGTGTATTTTTCACCCGCCGAGGTCACTTTGCTCTCGTCCGTCTCGACGCGGCATGAAAATATCCTCGCCGTCTGATCCCTGCCGCTCATGCTGTGGTCGAATATCCCCGTCTTGCCTACGAAAAGCTCGGCGAGCTTCTCGAGCGCGGGAATATCGAAGCGTTCGAAGTCGCGGTCGATTTCATTGTCGCAAAGCACGATGCCGAAAGTATAGACCTCGTCGGCGCTCAGCGGCTTTACGGTATAATTGTTGATGAGCTCCAGCTCCTGCGGAGTCGGAGCGCCTGAAAGAACGCTATTCTGCGTAGTTATCACTCCCCGTTTTCAATCTCTTTCCTGATTTTTTCCGCCTGCGCCGCATATAGCTCGGCGCGTGCAAGCTCAACATTGTCCTGAAGAGTCACATCGTCCCACTCAGCCGTCACCTGCGAGGGCGTTCCCTCGAAGATCAGATATGTGCGGCATATGCGCTCGATGACGGGTGTCAGAATGCGGCGGTATGCGTCGATCTCGCTGGTGAGCACGTCAGCCTGCTGGGTCGACATGCGTTCCGTCGATGACCATGACAGGCCGAGCATAAACGGCGGAAGCCCGGTTTTCGCGACTACCTGTTCGAGCATCTGGCGCACGGGCACCTCGCTGTCGAGAATCTGATTGTCCGCGCCGATAACTTTTATCTGAACATCGCCGACGGCGACAAAATCTTTTACCGCGCCGCCCGTTTGCATCGCCTCGCTCCATTCTTTAGCCACCTGCATAGCGCGCTCTTTGGCGTATGCGCGGTCGAGCGAGTCGTTCTGCGGCTTATATGTGACCGCAAAGCGGATGTTCCCCATGCGCTCCCAATTGAGCCCGATAGTCTTGTAGATTTTCATGAGTATCCCGCTGACAAACGGCAGGCCTTTGAGCATCGAACAACCGCAGACTTCGCCCGGCTGCGGGTTGAGCACAGACAGCAATACAAGCTCGGGTCGCCTGACGGGCGACGGCATACCGACGCACGAGGCGGAAAAGATATCAACTCCGACTCCGTCCGAGGCGCGGCGAAGCTCAATATTTTCAAGCGGAGAGTTGAACAGCGCCGCGATATGCCCGTCCGTATCCGTCACCATCTCGCCCACCGCCGTACCGCAGGTCAGCAGCTGCTCGAAATAGGTTGAAACAAAGCTTTCTAGTCCGCACTGGTTGCCGCCGACGGGGACATTGCGAACAAAATTGTCGAGCTTATGCTGCAGGCGTTCGTCGGCGCATCTGACCTCAAAGCCGCCCGTCAGGCGGACGGTTTTGAATATGGCGGCGTCGATTATCGGCACCGCTTCGCGCAGGGCGTAATAGAGCCGCGTCTGATTTCCGCCGAGCGGAGTATAGCTGTCGAGCAGTCCGAGACCCGACGCGGGACGCGCCGAGGTCTGCACCGCCGCAGGCTCGGGAGCGGTTTTCTTTCTTTTGAACGGATTTATTGTTATTCCTCCTTTTCATGACGACCGACCGCCCGGCCGTCATCTGCTCATGGCGAGCGCGAAAAAGCCGTCCTCTTCGTGCGCGAGCACTGTGGAGACGAAATAGCGCACATCGTCCATGGCGTGGTCGTATTCCTTTCTCGGAGCATCGCGTGCGGCAGTGTTATCCCATCTGTAGAGGGAAAATTCCCGAAGGCAGTCCGTGCATGACTGCGAGAAAAGGATGCGCCGCTCCTTGAGGGCATCCGAAACGCGGCGGATGCCGTCTATAACATCGTTCTTTGCGGGCACGGCGCGGAATCTGCCGTGGCGGCGGATACATTCGAGAAAGCTCGCGGCGGAGGGGTCGGCTATGACCGCCTCTATGTTGAGATCGCCCGCAAGCTGTTCGAGCGCGGCGTAATGCTCCTCGTCGGTACGCTGCTCGCCCTCTCTGCGGCTGTCGAAATAGTATTCGTTCAGCCTGTACCACCGCCCGCCGTACTCGCCCCAGAGCCCGAATGACGACGGGTTGACCGTGCCGTAATCGCAGGAGATGAAATAGCGCGACGGTATGCCCTCGGGCTCCGCAACATGGACCGAGCGCGAAAAGAACGGATAGACAAGTCCCTGCGCCGCGACCCATTTGCCCAGAACGAAGCGGTCATAGAACGCGCCGCTGTAAAGGCTCTCGTATCTGCGCTTTATCGCAGGCGTAAGCGACGGGTTATCGTCCATGGTGAAATGAAGATACAGGCAGTTTTTCTCCGCGCTCTTTTTTATCCATTCCTCGTAGAACCAGTGCAGAGGCGTGTCGGGATTGCAGTTGAACCACAGTTTAGAGCCGTCGAGCGAGCACCGCGCGAGAGCCTGTTCAACAAACGACCGCGGCATCAGGGCGACCTCGTCGAGCAGAACGCCGCCGAGCGTCATGCCCTGAATGAGCGCCGCCGAGCCCTCGTCCTTGCCCCCAAATAAATAAAATCGGTTGCGCCTGCCGGAGTATTCTATCTCCACCAGATGCTGGGACAGCTTCTCGCGGCAGTCAAAGCCGAGCCGGCGCAGGACGGGCAGAATCGGCGTGATTATGTTTCTTCTAAGCGAAGTCACCGTCTTGCCGCACAGCGCGAAAGACGTGTCGTCGAACGCCGAAAATGCCCACGCGACAAATGAAACTGACATACACACCGTCTTGCCGGAGCGCACCGCGCCGTCGCAGATTATCGCGTCGAAATTCCTGTCCGGGCTCGACGGGCACCACCACGAGAGCACCCGAAGCTGCTTTTCCGAAAAGCTCTCAAAAGTGTTGTTTTTGCGTTTACTCACCCGTATCATCCCCGCGCAGAGCACGCGCACTGCGGTCAAGCGCAGAGAGAAAATCCGAATTTTCTCCCGCCGAAGCGGCATTGCTCAGCTCGCAGAGTCGGTCGAGCGCCTTGAGCCGGTCGAAAAATTTGACCTCAAGTCCTCCGCCTTTCGGGCGTTTGATATCCGATACCATCGTCAGGTCCAGCTTTTCTATCTCCGACCCGTCCGGCAGCTCATCCGACAAAATGAGCTTCACCGCGTCCGCAACGCTCCCGAAAGCGAGTCTGCGGTAGCCCTCCGTGACCTCCGCAAGCTTCGCGTCGCGCTCGTTTTCGAGCTTCGCTATTCGCCTTTTGATCTCCGGGTCGGCGAGCAGCCTCATCGCCGTTCGCTCCGGGTGGACGGAATAGCCAGCCCGCGCAGCCGACGCGCGCGGTTCGCGGGACGCGACAAAGAAGCGGCAGAAATTCTCCTCTTTGGGCGAAATCGGTTCTTTCTTTTTCATACTCTCATCTCCTCATTTATATTCACGGGCTCTTCTGCGGCGGTCTCCGAAGCGCCCGTCACCCATAGCGAAAACGCCCCGATTTTTTGCATATCGGGGTGCAAAAAACGGCGGAGCGTCAACAAAATTCATATTTTATTAATATTTGAAGAAACAAAAAGTCTGTTTTCGCCTGTTTTCAGGCATTTTTCGGTTGATTTTCCCCGTTTTCGGTGATTGCCGCCGATTACGCAAGATTTTTGCTCTTTTGCTTGACTTTTGAGGTCGTGGGGTATAAACTAATGTAGGAGTGCGAAAAGTGCTCCCGTCGGGCTTTCCCGACGCAAAAATTTTTGAAAAGTGGTGAAATTTTTTGGGCAGCGACAAACCTAAGCCGCGAAGTTGGCAAACTAAAAATAAAGCTGTGGGGTCACGCCCGAAAAAGTTCGACCGATAAAAAAATCGGCTCTTTTTGCGTGCGCCTCACGGAGAAAGAGGTGCAATATGAGCCGTGATATCCTGGAAAATATCAGCGCACTGTTGGCGGAGGGCAAACTTGCCGATCTGCGTGAACAGCTGTGCGACATGAACGTCGTTGATATAGCGCAGGCGATGGAATCGCTCCCGGAAGACGAGCTTCTGCGGATATTCCGCATCCTCCCCAAAGACATATCGGCGGACGTTTTTTCTTATCTTGAGCCTGATTCTCAGGCGCAGCTGCTGAATCTTATAACAGATACAGAGCTTGAGAACCTGCTCGACGACATGTTCCTTGACGACACCGTCGACTTTCTCGAAGAAGTCCCGGCAAACGTCGTGCGCCGCGTGCTCGCAAAGGCAGACAGCGAGACGAGGTGCCTGATAAACAGATTTTTGAAATATCCCGAAAACAGCGCAGGTTCGATAATGACCATTGAGATGGTCGAGCTGCATGACTTTTTCACAGTCGGCCAGGCAATCGAGCACATACGCTCGACCGCCGTCGACAAAGAGACGGTCTACACCTGCTTCTGCATCGACGACAAGCGCCATCTTATCGGCACGGTCGCCCTGCACACGCTGCTGATGGCAAAAGACAACGAGCTTATCCGCGACATAATGGACACCGACTCCCAGCTCATCTGCGTCAACACGCTCGACGACCAGGAGAAGGTTGCGGACATAGCGAGAAAATACGACCTGCTCTCCGTCCCCGTTGTTGACAACGAGGCGAGACTCGTCGGCATAATCACGATAGACGACATCGTCGACGTCATCGAGGACGAGAACACCGAGGACTTCGAGAAGATGGCAATGCTTCATCCCTCGGACGACAACTACCTCAAGACGGGCGTTTTCAAGCTCGCAAAGAACAGAATCCTCTGGCTTCTGGTGCTCATGGTCTCGGCGACTTTTACAGGCAAGATAATCGAAAACTACGAGAATATGCTCGCAGCAGTCGCGGGACTCACCGCCTGCATACCTATGCTCATGGACACGGGCGGAAACGCCGGCAATCAGGTTTCGACGCTGATAATCCGCGGTCTTGCACTCGGCGAGATCCACCCGAAGGACTATCTGAAGATAGTGTTCAAAGAGATAAGAGTCGCGCTCATCTGCGGACTGACTCTCGCGGCAGTCAACATCGGCAGAATGATGCTCTTCTCCTCCGGCGGAATGCCCGTTTATCTTGTCGTTTCGGCTGCAATGGTCTGCGCTGTTATAGTGGCGAAGATAATCGGATGCACCCTGCCGATTATTGCGAAGCTGATAAAACTCGACCCCGCGCTCATGGCAGGACCGATGATAACGACAATAGTCGATATGGTCACCCTGCTCATCTACTTCGCACTCGCAAAAGCGTTCCTCGCGATATAAAAAATTATCCTCCGTACATTTTAGTGTACGGAAGATTTTTATGTTCAAAGGTAAAGTAAAAATATCATTCAACTATGACAATCAAACTCTCAATAGCCGCACCGCAGTGTTTGATAAGCTGATTGAGAGAAGCGAGGGAACGACTTGCGAAGCAAGACGCACGAGCCCGTATTGTTTGAGCGAAGCGAGTTTACGGGCAAATGTGCCGAGCAACTGATTGAGAGTCGCGAGCTTGGTACTGCGGCGCGAAATTTCAGGAGGAGGTGAGTTGTAGGGGTCGGCGACCTCGACGACCCTTTGACGCGTGAGCGTCACGGTGTTTTTTGGAGATGATGCAAGTAAAGCGATCATTTAGTTACTTGTCACTACTATAGATTTTAAAAGCAGGCGAACAAAGTTCGCCCCTACGGTCTGTAAAATAAACTTTTGCGAAAATTTCGTGCCGCTTGCGCGGCAGCGGTGCGTCGAGTCGCCGCACCCTACAAGTTGCGCATCAAAAAAACTTCGTGCAGATTTCGCGGGCGGATAGTATCTGCCCATATCGAGCATCTTTTCACTATTCACTTTGCGTGCAGATGATATTCACCCCTACCGCACACTTTTTCACTATTCACTTTTACTTATTACTTTGAGCGTTAGCGAAACAACCCCTCAGTCTCGGTTTACGCCGAGCCAGCTCCCCTACAGGGGGGGGAGCCTAAATAGATTCTGCGACAAATCCCAATTCATCAATCACAAAACCGACCGCAGCAGATATGCTGCGGTCGGTTACTGTTTTACGGCACCCGTTTATGTTCCAGGCACTTTTCTTATTCCATATTGTCTATATAGCTGCAGGCTGCGAGTGCGGCTACGGAGCCGTCCGCCGCTGCGGTGGTCAGCTGGCGCACTTCCTTTGTGCGGCAGTCGCCCGCGGTGAAGACGCCGGGGGTCTTTGTTCTGCAGCTCTCGTCCGCGATGATATAGCCGTAGTCATCGAGGTCTGCAACATCCTTGAAGCTCTCGTTGTTCGGCATCTGACCGACCGCAATAAAAATGCCGTCCATCGGAATGGAGCGGGGTTCCTCGTCGCCCGTCGCTATCTTTATGCCGTCGAGCTCGTCGCTGCCGATGAGTTTGACTACCTTCGTGTTCATGAGAACCTTTATGTTATCTTTCTCGCCGAGCTTCTTGACAAGAGCCTTTTCGCCCCTGAACTCATCGCGTCTGTGTATAAGCGTGACGCTCTTACAGTAAGACGCGAGGAAGAGCGCGGACTGGAGAGCGCTGTCTCCGCCGCCGACAACGGCGACATTCTTGCCCTTATAAAAAGCTCCGTCGCACACCGCGCAGTAGGACACTCCCCTGCCCGCGAGGTCGTTCTCGCCGTCCGCTCCGAGCGGTCTGTGGCGCGCTCCGGTGGCGATTATAACGCACTTGCACTGATAGCTGTTCGAATCGGTTATGACGGTTTTTATCTTTCCATCGACTATTTTTATTACCCGCTCAAGCTCAACATCCGCGCCGAGCTCCATCGCCTGCGAAACGAGGTTATCTGCAAATTCGCTGCCGCTTATCTGCGATATTCCCGGATAGTTTTCAACTCTCGGCGAAGAGGTTATCTGACCGCCGAAGGACTCGCCCTCGGTCACGAGCACGGTTTTTCCCGCTCTGAGCGCATAGATTGCCGCCGTGAGTCCGGCTGTGCCGGCGCCGACGATAACGATATCAAATTGCTGCATTTCTTTTTCCTCTGAATATGGCAAAATTTTTCTTTAATGCGCCGAAAACCGGGTGAAGCCGCGCTCCACCCGATCTTCCAGCGTTTATCAGTGCATCAGCACTGCTCAATGAACTTTTTGATGTTTGAAAGATTGACGAAGCTCTCATATCCGTCGCCGTCGGTGACGATGAGAGTCGGAGCCTGTCTGATTCCGTATTTCATCGTCAGATCCTCCTGAGCCTCTGCATCGATCTTCTCGTAGCCGATATTTGCCTTGTCAAGCAGCGTATAGGCTATCTTGCAGTTGGGGCAGGTCTTTGTTGTGAAGAGCATGACCCTTGCGCCGTTTGATGCCTTGGGAGTCGTCTCCTCGTGCTTGCCGTCCTCCACGGTGTGGCTGATGGTGCGCTCATTCTTGAGATGAGACGCGCCGAGGTTATAGACGGTTCTGTCCTTGAACTCCTGCGCCTTGCCGTCGTTCCAGTTCTGGACGGGGCGATAGTAACCGGTGATACGGCTGTAGACCTCGGTCTGACCGCCGCACTCGGGGCAGGTAAAGTGCTCGCCCGCGATGTAACCGTGATCCTTGCACACGGAATAGGTCGGGGAAATCGTGTAATAGGGCAGCTTATAGTTCTCGGCTATCTTGCGCACGAGAGAAGCAGTCGAGGTCCAGTCGGGCAGCTTCTCGCCGAGGAAGGCGTGGAAGACTGTGCCGGAGGTGTATCTCGTCTGAAGATCATCCTGAATGTCGAGCGCCTCAAAGATATCCTCCGAGAACGAAACAGGAAGATGCGAGCTGTTGGTGTAATAGGGAGTGCCGCCGTCCTTCGCTGCGGTGATGATATCCGGGAACTGAGCGACATCGTGCTTTGCGAAACGATAAGTGGTGGACTCGGCGGGAGTTGCCTCAAGGTTGTAGAGATCGCCGTACTTCTCCTGATAGTCGGAGAGGCGCTCACGCATATGGTCGAGGACTTCCTTGGTGAACTGCTGAGTCTTCTCGTGGGTCATATCCGCTCTGAGCCACTTGGCGTTGAGACCGACCTCGTTCATGCCGATGAGGCCGATGGTCGAGAAGTGGTTCTCGAAAGTACCGAGGTAGCGTCTGGTGTAGGGATAGAGACCCTCGTTGAGAAGCTTCGTGATAACCGTACGCTTAACGCTGAGCGAACGGGCGGAGATATCCATAAGCTTGTCGAGTCTGCGGTAGAAGTCCGCCTCATCCTCTGCAAGATATGCGATTCTCGGCATATTTATCGTGACAACGCCTATAGAACCGGTGCTCTCGCCGCTGCCGAAGAAGCCGCCGGACTTCTTGCGAAGCTCGCGCAGGTCGAGGCGCAGTCTGCAGCACATGGAGCGGACATCGCTCGGCTCCATATCGCTGTTGATGTAGTTAGAGAAATAAGGTGTGCCGTACTTTGCGGTCATCTCGAAGAGAAGTCTGTTGTTCTCAGTATCCGACCAGTCAAAGTCGCGGGTTATGGAATAAGTCGGGATGGGATACTGGAAGCCGCGTCCGTTGGCGTCGCCCTCGATCATGGTCTCGATGAACGCCTTGTTGACCATATCCATCTCTTTCTTGCAATCCTTGTACTTGAAGGGCATCTCCTTGCCGCCGACAATGGCGTTGAGCTCAGCAAGGTCGTTGGGAACGGTCCAGTCAAGGGTTATATTCGAGAACGGAGCCTGAGTGCCCCAGCGACTGGGGGTGTTGACGCCGAAGATGAACGACTCGATGCACTTCTTGACCTCGCGGTAAGAGAGGTTGTCCGCCTTAACAAACGGGGCGAGATAGGTATCGAACGAGGAGAACGCCTGAGCGCCCGCCCACTCGTTCTGCATGATACCGAGGAAGTTGACCATCTGGTTGCAGAGGGTCGCAAGGTGGCTTGCGGGAGAAGAGGTTATCTTTCCGGGGACGCCGCCGAGACCTTCCTGAATGAGCTGCTTCAAAGACCAGCCCGCGCAGTAACCGGTGAGCATGGAGAGGTCATGGAGATGGATGTCGCCGTTTCTGTGGGCGTTTGCTATCTCTTCGTCATAGACCTCGGAGAGCCAGTAGTTCGCGGTGATCGCGCCGGAGTTGCTGAGAATCAGTCCGCCGACGGAATATGTGACGGTCGAATTCTCTTTAACGCGCCAGTCGGAAACCTTGACGTAGCTGTCAACCAGCTCCTTGTAGTCGAGGATGGTCGACTTCATGTTTCTGACTTTTTCGCGCTGCTTTCTGTAGAGAATATAGGCCTTTGCGACATCGGCGTAGCCCGCCTGGCTGAGCACCGACTCGACGCTGTCCTGAATGTCCTCAACGGCGATAAGTCCGTCCTTGATCTTGCCCTCGAAGTCCGAAGTGACCTTGAGTGCGAGCAGGTCGATGACCGTCGGATGAGTTTCCTTGTTGAGCGCGTCGAAAGCCTTTGATATAGCCGAAGATATCTTCGCTATATCAAAATCGGCGACTGCGCCATCTCTTTTGATAACCTTGTACATCATCATGCCTCCATTTTCTTTTCCAAATATATGTCAAAATTATATTACGCTTCATTTGCGCTATCTGCCTACAATTATAGATGCAACCATGGCAAATGTCAACAGCAAAATACAAGATATTGTGTAGAATTTATTTTTCTACCCCAAGATGTTCCGAGTTTCAGTGTCCGTTATATTCCCCTTATCTCGACATTCGGGACATTTTTGCGGACTATATCCGCGAAAGAGCGCAGTGTTTCGCGGCTGTGCGAGCCGAGACCCTTCTGCAAAACGAACTCGGAATCGGTGAAGTTCTGGAGAAAATATTTCTCGTCGCCCTTGAGCCACTCGCCTATTTTCTCGAAGTCCTCCGCGCTGTGCAGCTCGCGCACAACGGTCGTGCGGAACTCAAAATCGGTCTTTCCGCCCATGAGCAGGCGCACGCTCTCATATATCGGCTCCATGTCGAATTTTTCGAGTCCGACCGTCTCAGCATATTTTTCGGGCGAATTTTTGATATCCATCGCCACATAGTCAACGAGCCCCGCGTCTATAAGCGACTGCATCTTGTCCGGGAAAGTGCCGTTGGTGTCGAGCTTTACGAGATAGCCCATGTCTTTTATGCGCTTTGCAAACTCGTCGACATTTTTATTGACAAGCGGCTCGCCGCCTGTTATGCACACGCCGTCGAGCATACCCTGACGTTTTTTGAGAAACGCAAAAAATTCTTCCTCCGGAATCTCATATTCGTCCCCGCCGGGAAGAATCAGCTCCGAATTCTGGCAGAACGGGCAGCGGAAGTTGCATCCGCCGAGGAACACAGTGCATCCCATCTTGCCGGGAAAATCGAGCAATGTAAGTTTTTGCAGACCTCTGACGCGCATACCGATACCCCTTTTCAAGCCGTAAAAATCGAGACGGATAAAATCGGTCTTTCCGTCCCGGCAAAATCTATTATATACCACTAAAGCGCTCTTGTCACCAAAAACATCTTGAAAAATTGCACAAAGATTACCACAAAATAATGTGCATATTATCGCCGCGATACATATATGTTGCATTTTCTGCGAAAATTTGATACACTCATAGTATAATACAATCCCAATATATATGTATAACTGCGGAGGTGTCTTAATTGGCAGGAAAAAGACCTGTTGCGGCGATACTCTATGACTTCGACCGCACACTTTGCACAAAGGATATGCAGGAATATCAGTTCATTCCGAGCGTCGGCATGGAGCCCGCGGATTTCTGGGGGCTCGCCAACAGCTACGCCGAGGAAGAGCATATGGACAAAATCCTGTCATATATGTACATCATGATAAAAAAATCGCATGAGTGCGGGATTCCGCTGACGCGCAAGAGCGTCATGGAGTGCGGGCGCGCGATAGAACTGTATAAAGGTCTGCCCGACTGGTTCGACCGCCTCAA
>OMCP01000469.1_pt1 | contig 13617 bp, 7 predicted proteins | sample 1646051 | NCBI WGS metagenome assembly OMCP01 (sample SAMEA103958146, study PRJEB25191) | human gut metagenome
CGCCCGCCTGCCAGTCGGTAGCATTCTTCATCTTATAAACGAAGGTCTTGCCGTTAGTGAAGGTGCAGGTGATGAAGGTCGTGCCAGCTGCCACACTTTGCGGGGCGACGATGGCGGTGTAGGTGTTGCTACCCTTGTCATACGGGACGATTATATCCGGGTTGCCATTCTCTGTGGAGAGGCCCGTCAACTGTACGGATGCCAGCCCCTCGGTGTAGTCCGTCAGAACGATGGTCACCCGCGCCGTGCGGTGGGTGAAGCGGAGCGTGGGGCTGCCGTAGGTCACCTTCTGTCCGTCGGCTACGATGAGGTCGCTGCCCTCAAAGTCTTTCTGGGCACTTTGGTTGGCTTTTACCTTTACCGCAGGTGGGGTTGTCTCGCCAGCGGTGTAGGGCCACCACGCTGTGACGGTGATGTCTTTATGGTTGGTCCAGTAGTACGGGTCGGTGGAGGTCAGCGTGGCGCTGGTGGGGGCGGCAGTGGAGGGCGTCACGTTGTACGTCTTCACCGTGCCGTCCATCAGGACTGCCACGCTCTGCACACCCTCCCAATTGCCGTCCACTGGGGCACGGGTGCCGGCGGTGGCTGTCGCGACGGGATTCAGCCCCGTGGCGGTGAAGACGATGGGTGTGCCTTCCGCCCCTTCCGGCAGGAAGCCCGCTTCGTCCTGTGTGCAGGCGCCCAATAAGAGGGCGAGCGCTGCAAGTGCAAAAAATCTTATCCTCATAATATCTGTTATTTTATTACTCTGGTTCTTTTCGTTGCGGGCGTAACTTTTCCGCCCGACGGTTTACTGCTTCCTCAAGGTAGGCAATGCTCCTTTAAGTTCGTAACGCCACCTTGAGCCTGCGTTCTGCAAGGCGGTGTTCATGGCATCGACGGCTTTCTGCCAGGTAACGACAGAGCCGTCCACCTTCGTGGCTCCGGTGCTTTCCCTATTGTAGCCGATGCCTTGTTCATGATTGTTCTTCCAATAGCCGGCGGTCACGGTGGTGTAGTTATTTCCCAAAAAGCCGCCGATATGTACTTTGCCAGTGCTACTACCCGTACTGGTTACGTTGCCCGTGGCATAGCAGGCAAGGAGGCTGCTTCCTGCGTTCATTCCCACCAGACTGCCGCCAGCGATATTCTTTGCGGGGTTTATTTCTATGGTCACGTTGCCCGTGGCATAGCAAGCGGTCAGGGTGGCACTCGAATTCGTCTGACCTGCCACGCCGCCGACATAGTGCGTTCCCTTCACTGTGGCAGAGGAACTGCATCCGGTGATGGAACCGCCTATTTGAGCACCCACCACACCGCCGACATACACCGTGCCGCTGACGCTGCCCGACACCGAGCAGTTTTCAATGGTGCCCCAGCTATATCCTACCACGCCGCCAATACTGCCGCCATATATTTGATTGCTTGTTATCTGTACGCCCTCCATCACCACGTTCTTCACCGTACCAGCTCTATTGAGCCAGCCGAACAGACCCGCATATTCGTCATTTGTCGTAAAGGTCAGCCCCGTAATGGTATGGCCGCCACCGTCGAAGGTGCCTTTGTATGAGTTGTCGTAGTCTGTGCCTATCGGTGTCCAGTCTTTGCCTGTGAGGTCAATGTCAGTGTCGAGGGTAATGTTAATGTCGCTCTTACCTCCGTTCACTAATTCGGCTACATTCATCAGACCATCGGCGGAGGTCACGGTGTAGCTGCCGTCGCTCTCTATGGTATAGCCCAGGTCTTTTGCCGCAGCGAGGGAGACGGTGTAGGTATATTCACCGCCCGCCTGCCAGTCGGTAGCATTCTTCATCTTATAAACGAAGGTCTTGCCGTTGGTGAAGGTGCAGGTGATAAAGGTAGTGCCAGCTGCCACATTTTGCGGGGCTACGATGGCGGTGTAGGTGTTGCTGCCCTTGTCATACGGGACGATTATATCCGGGTTGTCGCCTTCGGTGGAGAGGCCCGTCAGCTGCACGGATGCCAGCCCCTCGGTGTAGTCCGTCAGAACGATGGTTACCCGCGCCGTGCGGTGGGTGAAGCGGAGCGTGGGGCTACCATAGGTCACCGTCTGTCCGTCGGCTACGATGAGGTCGCTGCCCTCGAAGTCTTTCCGGGCACTTTGGTTGGCTTTTACCTTCACAGCAGAAGGGGTTGTCTCGCCAGCGGTGTAGGGCCACCACGCTGTGACGGTGATGTCTTTGCGGTTGGTCCAGTAGTGCGGGTCGGTGGAGGTCAGCGTGGCGCTGGCGGGGTCGGCGGTGGTGAGCGTCACGTCGTATGCCTTCACCGTGCCGTCCATCAGGACTGCCACGCTCTGCACACCCTCCCAGTCGCCGTCCACGGTGGAACGGGTATTGGCGATGGCTGTCGCAGCGGGGTTCAGCCCCGTGGCGGTAAAGACGATGGGTGTGCCTTCCGCCCCTTCCTGCAGGAAGCCCGCTTCGTCCTGCGTGCAGGCGGCAATGCCGAGCAGCAGGGCTATGGCTGCAGATGTATGGATGATTGTTCGTTTCATGATGCGTGTTGTTTAGGGTTCGTTATTGTTTCTTTTGCAATACGGGCAGACCGTCGGTGCCGAGTACCCACTGGTAGTCGCCAGCGGTGAGGGCGGTGTTCATGCCGTCGACGGCTGTCTGCCATTTCACTGTCGCGCCGTCCACCTTCGTGGCATCTACCGTTCCTCCAAAATTACGGAATTCTCCTCGCTCGGCATTGCCTCCCCAATAACAGGAAGTTATAGTATTGTAGTTGAAACGCACTATAGCTCCAGATTCATAATCTTTCAATGTGCCGTCAAACCAGCAAGCTGTGATACTGCCATAATTTAAATCGGCTATACCACAAGTTCTACCATATGCAGAAATTTTTCCCGTCACAGAGCAGGCAATGATTTGACCATTATTTTGATCCACTATTCCAGCTGCTGATCCATTATTGCCATATAGATTCACATCTATGAGTTGTAGGTTCTTTATCACACCACGTAAATTTAATAACCCAAAAAGTTCAGTAGTCGCTGCTGAAAAGTTTAATCCCGTAATGCGGTGTCCCTGCCCATTAAAGACGCCGGAGTAACCTGGCCATGTGCCTATCTGTGTCCAATCCTTACCCGTCAGGTCGATGTCGGCGGTGAGGGTGCAATTTATCGATTCGTCCTTTTGTGCGGCTTTGTTCCATGCCAGCAGGCCGTCGGCGTTATAGACCGTGTAACTGCCGTCGTTCTGTATAGAATAGCCTAAATCCTCAGCCTCGCCGCTTTCGCCGCCACCGTCAGCCCAGTCACCGATGGTGCAACCCTCTAACGTCAAGCCGGTGGCGTTCACCTTGACGGTGTATTTATAGCGGTTGCCAGCCTCTAATACGACGTTGTTCTGCGGGCGGAAGTAGAAGGTGCCGCTGCCGAGTTCCACCCGGATGAACGGCTTGCCTGCCGCAACGGTCTGCGGGGCGGTCAGTGCCTCGTAGGTGTTGCCGCTTGCGTTGTAGGTCTTGATGGCGGTCGGGTTGCCGTTATCGGCGGACAGGCTCACGAGGATCACCGTGGCACCGGCAACGCTCGTGAATCCCGTGCCGGGCTTCAGTTCGATTGTCACGCGTGCCGTGCGGTGGGTAAATTCAAGAGTCGGGTTGTTAAATTCCACCTTCCGGTTCTCAGCAGAGATGAAGTCGCTGTTCTGGAAGTCAGCCAATTTGCTTTGGTCTTCTGCCACCTTCACGGCAGGCATCTGTGTGATGTCGGCATTGTTGAAGGGCCACCATGCCGATATGGTAATCGGGTCGCGGCTGGTCCAGTAGTACGGGTCGTTCTCGCGTGAAAGCGTGGCACTCTTGAAATCGGTAGAAGCCGTTACGGTGTATTCCTTTACCGCATCGCCCATCTTGAGTGCCACGGAAGTGACACCCAGCCAGTCGCCGTCCACAGCGGCACGGGTGGAAGGGGCTGCCAGCGGCGTTGCCTCTACGGACAATCCGGTGGCACGGATGATGACGGGGTATTCACCTTCGGGCAGACGGTTATCGCCAGCAAGTTCGTCCTGCGTGCAGGCGGCGAGGGCGAACAGCAGTGCGGTGGCTGCGGGGATAAATAATCTATGTCTCATAAGTCTTTATTCTAATCGATTAATTATTAACATCCTACAGGTCAGCACCCACATCTCCACCGTCTATATCGTTCCACTTTGCAATGGTGGCTTCGCTGACTTCAAGGACTTTGTTGCGTACCTTGACGGTATAGGTATGGTTTCTACCCGCCAGCAGTGCGCCGTCGGGCACGGTAAGTGTGGCATGATATTCCTGACCTTTGTAATTCACAACCAACGGCAGTGATGCAACTGTCTGCGGGAAGAGGATGATTGATGACGTGAGAACGCCGTCTGCCAAATTCATGGCCAGTTCTCCGGTCTGTGCCCCGTTGTCTGCGGTGGCAATACCGTCGGCCGTGTTGAACGTACCGGTGAGTAACAATCCGCCCAGCGTGTAACGTTCAGGCTTGACCACGCTGAAATCCACGCCGTCGCCCGCCTCGAAGGTAAGGGTTATCCGGCTCATGCGGTGGTGGAAGGAGTTGTCTTCACCGCCTTTGCCGGTTTTGTCGGTGAAGCTCACTACCGGGCTTTTTTTGTCTCCCGTGGCTCCTGTGGCAAAGAGGAAGTCAATGGCAGACTGATTCTGCTGCGCCGTGGCATCGGTCGTGGCTGCGAGGATACCTCCCGCCGCGTTGTACGGATAGTAGGCGCGGAAAGTATGGGCCTTTGTATCTTCGATATAGATGACCTTTCCTTCTGCCTCAAATTTCCCGTTCTTCAGGATGAAAGGCACGTTGCCGTACTGGGAATCGTTGCCGATGTCGGTGATGCCGATACGGTCGCCGGCAGTCCAGGTGGTTCCGCTGGCGCGGGTGGCGGGGGCGATGTCGGCGGTAAACTGGGCGGCCACGGGGGCACCGTTCAGGTTCTCGTTGTCGTTGTTGCAGGCTGCCAGTGCGAGGGCGAGCATCGCAAGTGCAAAAAATCTTGTCTTCATTATATCTGTCATTTTATTAGTTACAAATCGGCATTTACATCATCACCTTTCACTTCTTCCCAGCCGTTGATTTCGGCTCCGTCCACTTCCATGCCTTCGGGAGTCTCAACCAGCGTTCCGCCGAGGGTCAGCGATTCGCCCTTTCCGGTGTTGAAATCCTTGAGGGCTTCCGTGAGGTCGCTTTTCAGCGTGGTGGGGCTCGGGTTGCCGTCAGCATAGCGGATTTCACCCGTCAGCAGTTGTTCCGTGCCGGTCACACCCAGCAGCCGCACCGTGGCTTTCCACTTGCCGGCATCGTCACCTTCGGTTATCTTGGTGAAGGGCAGCACGACGTTTGAAGCGGCTCCGTAGGTATCGGTAGCGAAGTCGAGTGTTCCGGCTGCACCCGTCAGATGGGCAACAATCTCCGTGATGCGTCCGGCGGCATCACCAGTAGGTTCGACGACAAGCGTCAGTTCGCGTACCTGCTGCTTCATTGCGGCGGTCAGCGGATAGTCCTTGTCTTTCTCGATGGTCACCTGTTCCGTATAGGTGAAGAACCATCCCGGGGCATTGTTCACAAAGGTATCCGTGCCTGCCCGGGTTCCCGTGGCTGCGGCAATGGTGGCTGTGGTGCCGTTCACCGTGATTCCTTCAGTCGGGTTCCACACCGCAAGGGTGTAGCTGCCCGGAGCAAACAGATGGTCGGGGGCATGGGTGGCGGAAGTCTCCGTACCCGTATAGTCACCCATGGTGACCGTCCACGTGGCAGGTATGTCGATACCCTCACCGCGGGCCGACCAGTCGGCTGTCACCGCAATCTTCCCGCTGTCGGGGTGTGGCGTGTCATAGAGCGTGTCCTTCACGCAGGAAGAGAGCAGCACGGCGGCTGCCATTCCCATCATATTTATATATTGTCTTGCTTTCATATTCTATTCCTCCGTGTTAGAATAACTTCCATACCAATGTCACACCGGCATTGATGGGGCCCCACCAGTCCTTTGTTTCGTTGCCGCGGCGTACACGTACACCGTCGATGACTTCATATTTTTCGAAATCGGCATTCAGGTAGCCCAGACCGAGGTTGAAATCAAGAGCCAGTGCCTTGTTCAGCCGCAGCTGATAGCCGGCGGTGATGCCGCCACCCATCAGGTCGCCCTGCTTGCCTGCTTCGGAGAACTTGTAGTTGAACTGTCCGGCCTTGAACATCGCGCCCAGATACCAGGCTTTCTTCTCACCCATATAGTAACGCACTTCCGGAGCCACTTCCCAGAGTGCATAGCGGCGGTCCTTGTCACTCCAGCTCCAAGAAGTCCACGAGCCGTTTACGGCAATGCCCCACGATGGGCAGATGCGCCATTCAAGTCCTAAATCGGGTGTCAAGGTAGCCCAACGCAGCAGGTTGGCACGCAGGGAGAGATGATGATCATTTGTAATTTTAGTTTCCGACGGCGTGTCGGCAAGTGTATTTTGTTGAGCGGCTTTCTCGGCTTCTGCCTTTTCAGCGGCAAGTCGGGCTTCTTCCGCCTTGCGCTGCTCTTCGGCAAGTCGTTCCTGTTCGGCACGCTTCTCGGCTTCCAGTCGTTCGGCTTCCGCCTTGCGTCGTGCTTCCGCTTCCGCATCCGTCACGGCTGTTTCCTTGACCGGTACCGTCAGGCGCACAGTGACAAAGTCTCCCTCTGTCGCATGGTTGCGGGTGATAAAGTTTTCTTCCTTGATTTCCGCACGGATAATCAGTTCGGATTTCACACGGTTGGCACGGATCTTCGCCGTGGCAAGGTTCTCGGTTTCACTGCCCAGCGAGTTGCAGTAGCCGTCAACCAGCAGCGGCAGCCTGCCGTCAAGAATGTCCGTTCTGTTGCGCTCGATGCATTCCAGCAGGCGGGCAAGTTCCGTGTCATTGCCATTCCAAGGCACGTAGAACATGTCCTTCTGCGTAACGAACCGGAAGGTGTAGGTCGTGTCTGCTTTCTGCTGCGCAATGACAGGAAAAGTTACCGTCATCAGCCACAGAAACAGGGTGAGAAAAGTGATTTTTCTGCTCATATAAACTTGAATTTATTATCTTTGTCTTCTCCAAAGGTAATAAATGCCATTCAGCGCCCAAAATATTACAAAAACTTTTTCTGTTGAAATACAGCGTTTTATAAAAATTGTCGTTTGAGCACTTTTCAAATTGTCGTTTGAGCACTTTTTTTTGTCGAATTAGCACTTTTTTGTCGCTTGAGCACTTTTTGAAAATGAGCTTCTGAGACCTTTTTCATCGGCTTTTTACCACACAAATTATTCCAGATTTGCTTTTTTCCACTTGCCAGGCGTACATCCTTCCTTCTCTGTAAATGATTTGATAAAGTTACTGCGGGAAAGAAAACCGGAAGACTCAGCCAGCTTCTGTATATTGATTTCCGGATGCTCCTTCAGTATGTTTTTCGCATACTCCAACCGGAGACCGGTTATCCATTCGCGGAATGTCATTTTATACGTAGTCTTGATATAAGCGGAAAGATAGGTACGGTTCGTATGAAGTATTTCGGACAGTTCTTTTATGGTAAGTCCCTGCTGGACATAGCCGTCTGTCTTTATCCAGTTGGCCACTTTCTCTATAATTTCTGTATAGGACACTGGAACTTCTTTCTCAGAAACTATTTCAGGTTCTGTTTCCGTATCTGTCAGAAGTTCTTCTTCAGACTGTATATCTTGCTCAAAAGCATTTTCCACCTGTTCATAGAACAGCAGGTAGTTCTGATAGCTGTAGAAAAGATAGCTGTAGAACGGTATTGACGACAAAATCCAGATAAAAACATATTTGTCTGGCAGAAATGTCAGCAATCCGCATCCGACACCGAAGATAACAGCCCAATAAGTGAATATGGAAAGCCATTCGATATATGTGCCTATATCATCCGCCTGAGTTTCATTGAAAATCCGAATGGCTCTACGATATGCAATTATGACTCTGCGAGCTAAAACGATTCCAAAAACGACTAACCATACAGCTAAAGCAAATAAAGAGATTTTTTGCATGATTCCGCTTGGCAACAGGAACAACACAACTCCGGAAAGAGTTGAGAATATAATCCATAAAATGATATGTGTCCACACACGCCGTTTGGTAATGTAAAAACGATCAAGCAACATTATCAATGCCGAACTGAACAGAGAATAGCACAGGAAGTATGTGGACATGTTCATCAATATGGCAGAATCCGCATTTTTGAATCGGATACCAAAGAAGAAATGTACCGAATAGTTTGCCGAAAGCAGTAGCATAGCTATACCCATAATCTGTCGGGAGCGGAGATAATTCTTGAAAATTTTCTTTTCAGGAGTCTTTGCAAACAAAAAATAAAAGCCGAAGAATAACATCAACGGCAGTGCGGTATAAAGTGAAAAACTGTATATAGATGGTTCCATTGTTATGCTTATTTGATTTTGATACAAAGTTACGTCTTTTTCTTCACAAATAGACACATAATCTATGATTTAACGTTATAGATTCGGTCATATTAGATTGAAAAATTATTAGAATTAAAGCCAGTGGTGAAAAATTCAACCACTGGCTTTTTCTGTCAAGACTTCGATATTAAAGTTTTACACCTTTGGATTCCGATAAACCGGGTCTCCCTATAATTAAATGACTGCGTACAAAGTCCACGTGCGGGCTTTCCGGCTGTTGTTCCGTCTGTTTTTTCTCGTTGCCTTGCCGGTTCTCTTCTGTGTTTTCCTGAGCCGGAGCCAGCTCAAGCTGTATCTTGCGGTCCAGTGCGGCGAGTTCGGACTTCAGCTGTTTCAGCTCGTCCTCCTTCTTCCACACCTTGCCCGCTATCTCCTGCAACTGCGGAATCTCCTTTTCCAGCACTTCGTTCTTAGACTTGTACTGGTCGATGATGGTCGGAATCCTCTCCAATGCGTTCAGAAAGTTTCGTGCGGCAGCAATCGGGTCTGCCATCGCCAGATGCCCGTTGTTGTAGGTGTACTTGTAGTTCCCCTCCACCACGAAGCGGTTGTCGGTGAACTCCAGACCTTCTTTGAGTGTCCTCTCGCTGACCACCTTTATCGGAAAGCCGTAAAGTTCCCCGACAGCCTTGTACAGTCCACCAGTCGTGGCGTTCTTGGCGATTTCCTGCAAACGCTTACCGATGACCTTCTCATCCGTTGAATCCACGCCGTCCACCTTGACAAGATTAAGGCGGCTGCCTTCCTTATCAGTCTGCACAACGGAAAGAAAACGGTTCCAGTCTTCCGTCATGGCTTCGATGAAAGCCGTGTTGTTGCGCAGTTCTCCCGTCTTGGATTCCAGCTTGAACTCCGAATCGCGCTTGCCCTTGCCCCACGACTTGCGTTCCCCTTCGAGCGAGGCGATACGCTTCTCTAATTTCGCCTTATCCAAAAGGTCGGTATTGCCGGAGAGCAACGCCATATACTCCGAGAAGTTCATACCCGATTTTTCGTCCATTGCTCCCTCGTCGATGGTACGTGCGCCCATCGCTCCACTTTTGAGCTGCGATATGAACGTCTGCTTGCAGTGCAGCAGATTGAACTTGTAGCTGTCCAGCGACTTTTCCACCGCGTAGATGATGATATCCACGTTGTTCTCGGCAAAATGCTTAGCAATCTCGTTCCCGGCTCTAACACCCCGTCCGTCACGCTGTTGCAGGTCGGACGGTCGATCGGGTAGGTCAAGGGCATTACTGCCCTCTTCCCCCCTCAGAACCGTACGTGAGAGTTTCCCCTCATACGGCTCAAGCTTTTCTAAATCTCTATTCTTATATAGAGACCGGCTCATACTACTTCTTTCTGTTGTCATTGGATTTGAGGGATATTTTGAAACATTCGTCATGAACCAATATATTGCACTTTCGTCCTTTTTGAACGGTTGGCAGTACATTCCATGCCTTGTGCGTATCTATCGGCTCTCCACATATTGGACATATTCTCCCTTGCTTTTCCCATAGGTGAAGCAAAGATTTACGTCCTTTTAGTGATACAAGCATTTTCGACTTCATTCTCTTGTTGAAGTATAAACGACAATCCGTGTCAAATGGATTCATATCTCCTTTAATCTGCGTATATGGCAGGAAAGGGAATGAAGACGAGAGCGTCAGCAATGTTAGCTGGTCATCCTTCCCATTTGACTTCTTGAACTTGGCAGCAAATGTCCAACTATTACCTCGGATGTTATGCCAATAACGGTCTTTAATCCATCGCTTCCCTTTCTTGGAATGGCGACGTTTAGCCCATTGCCATAGGGAGAGGAATATTTGATGGTCAATTCTGTGAAAAGAATCACGCGTTGCACCATGCTGATAATAAGCTCCCCAACCTCGGATTTTAGCGTTCAACATTCTGATTAAAGACTCCTGCTTACAACCCTTATTGCCTTTTATCACCTTACGGATATTCTCCATAAAGCGTTTTTCGGCTTTCTTGGTCGGCTTGGTCAATATTTCATTGCCGTATTTGCGGATATTAAAACCAAGAAAATCGAACCCGTCACGAATGTTGGTTATCACCGTCTTTTCTTCAGACAGGGTAAGCCCTCTTTCCGCCATGAACTCGGCTACCAAAGGCTTGATTTCGTTTTCAAGCGTTTCTCTGTTCTCACAAGTGATGATAAAGTCATCGGCATAACGTACCAGATTCACCATTGGAGAATAATGTTCCCCTTTTATGGTTCTTCTTTTATATCTCTCTGCGAGAACTTTCTGCAATCCGTCTAATGTCATATTGGCAAGCGTGGGAGAGATTATACCACCTTGAGGTGTACCCTCCTCTGTCGGGAACATCTGTTTATTAAAGATATAGCCACATTTCAACCATTTTCGGAGCATCGCCTTATCCATCGGAATGTTGACGAGTAACCATTCATGGCTGATATGGTCAAAGCACCCTTTTATATCCCCTTCCAAAATCCATTCGGGAGAATAGCCTTTTCGAAGGATATTATGACATTGCGTTACTGCATCCATACAACGACGTTCCTTACGGAATCCGTATGAACGAGTATCGGCTGTCGTCTCAGCTACTGGTTCCAATGCCATGAGGTAGAGTGCTTGCATGGCTCTGTCTTTTAATGTAGGTATTCCCAATGGGCGCAGTTTGCCATTACTCTTTTTGATGTGAACTCTTCTCAAGGGCTTCGGCTGATAGCCTCTGCGTCTGAGGTCGTTTATTGCTTGCATTTTTGTTTCGGGTTTCTCCCATGTTTCCATGTCAACCCCAGGGGTATTACCCCCTCCGTTAGAAGTAACCCTCTTTACGGCTAAGGCTTTTGCGTAAAAAGAGTGGGTCAGCGTCCACTGCAAGGATTTCACCTTGTTGTGTTTGCCGTCCTTTTGAGCCTTTACAATACGTGCTTGTAGCTTTCTAACAGACAGCTCTGCCTTAGTCCAGTCAATGCTGTCCCAAAGCGTTTGCTGATTGTCAGCAGGTGCACACGATGTTTTGTTCTCGTTCATTTGCTTTCCTTCTTTTGAAAGTTCTAAAAGTTAATTGTAAAGAATCACCATTTGACAACACTCGACTTGCTTGCCTTCCGAATGTCGTCACAGAAGTCTGCCCACTTTCGTGTCGGATGATGTTGTCTGCACCAGCTCGTGATGTCGACTCAATCCGTATCCGTTCCATTACAGAACGGCATTCGCTTTTTCTGTTATCTTATACCTGCATACCATTCAGCGTTCATTACTGTCTGCTTACCTATCAATCTGTATGACAGGAGATATACAGGCTTACCATGTTCCACATAGATAACTGACGGATAGGTTAGGTTCTGTCTCATCCTCCGGCGGTGCTTGTGTCCGTGTAATCCTACCATGGAGAGGATTAGCCGACCGCTTCCCCTTTGGGGAGAGTGTATCAGTATCTTACACTCTTTCGTGACATTACGAAGTTTACTAACAGTTCGCTTACGCTAACCATACTATCCAGCCTCGCCACTCTACGGTATGATACTAACCGTACTTGACTTTCCCTCACGGTGCTGTCTCGTCTTACGAAAGTGTACTTTGTCCCAACCGCTTAATACAGCATTAAGGTGCATCGGTCGGTAGGCTACCGCTGACGGAACAGCGGGTTAAAGCTGATACTCGTAAGTATCATTCTAACAATTATCTATGCGACTTCATGTCGCACCCACGGTGTATCAAGGTGATGGATGGCGACGCATCTTTTCTGCGCATTCACGCCCGTTCCGAGCATACTTGTGGAGCCGAACAGCACTCGCACTGTCCCTGCGTTCATGGCATCTATCACCGCCTTACGAGCCTTATCCGTCTTACACTCCTGAATGAAGCGCACCTCACTTGCCGGTATGCCGTAATCCTCCACCAACTTGCGTTTTATCTCGCTGTACACGTTCCATCCTTCCCCCGGCTGATATGTACCCAAGTCGGAGAACACGAACTGCGTTCCTTTGTGCGCATCGTACTTGTGGTAATACTCTGCAATCATCTTGGCACAATGGCTTGCCTTGTTGTCGGGATGGTCCTCGTAGTTCGGGTCTATCATGCGCATATCAAGAGCCATCTTTCTCGCGTAGTCGGTGGCGATGAGCATCTTCGCCTTTTCCTCCGTTTCCGACAGGGGTAACCTGCCAAGCAGAGTGGCATCGCCGGTTTTGGCAAACTGCATCAGCTTCTGTATGAAGTCCTCCTGCTCCGGTGTGGGCGGTATGTGGTGCAGTATCTCATTCTTGTTTGGTCTGTCCACACCTACATCCTCCGCCGTGCGGTAGTCGGTAATCTCGTTGTAGAAGGCGGCAAGCTCCGGCACCTTGATGAAATAGCGAAAACGCTCCTTCTGAACGATATTGTTCGTTACGTTGAACTCAAAATCGGTCGTCTTTTTGGCGAAGATGGCAGCCCAAGCATCGAAACAGCGGATGTCCTGCCGTTCCAGTTCGTTGGGGCGCAGGTATTTGAAGAGCAGGTACAGTTCCGTCAGACTGTTGGAAATGGTCGTGCCCGAAAGGAACGTAGCCCCCAAGTCCTTGCCCGTGCGTTCCTGTATGGTACGGATGGCAAAGAGCATATTCAGAGCCTTCTGGCTTCCTTCCGAGTTTCCCAATCCCGCCACACGGTCATGACGGGTGTTGAAAGTCAAGTTCTTGAACTGGTGACTCTCGTCAATGAAGATGTGGTCGATGCCCATCTGCTTGAAGTCCACCACATCATCCGTGCGGGACTTGATAGCGTGTTCCACCTTCTCCAGCTTCGCCACAAGGTTGTGCTTGCGCTTCTCCAGCCCTTTCAGCATCGCCCGCGACACGTTCTTGCCCTGCTGCCGCAAGACTTCGAGGTTTTCCTCCACCGTGTCAAGCTCCGCCTGCAGGATGCGCTGCTGCAACTCCGGCGACTGCGGTATCTTCCCGAACTGGTCGTGCGACATGATGACGCAATCATAGTCGTTGTTCTTGATGTTGTTGAAGAAACGCACACGGTTGGCGGTCGAAAAGTCCTTTTCAGAAGCGTAGAGAATCCTCGCATTGGGATATGCCGCCTGATAGGTGGCGGCAATCTCCGCCACATTCGCTTTCAGCCCGATAATCATCGGCTTGTGCGCCAAGTTCAGACGCTTCATCTCATGCGCTGCAATGCACATTATCAGCGTCTTGCCTGTACCGACTTCGTGGTC
>OMCP01000471.1_pt1 | contig 13542 bp, 13 predicted proteins | sample 1646051 | NCBI WGS metagenome assembly OMCP01 (sample SAMEA103958146, study PRJEB25191) | human gut metagenome
GGTACAGGGGTCAAGCAGCAATCTTGTTTGATGAGTTCCACAACAGTCTCCCTCTCGTCAATATGCTGCAATATCTTGACGGCTATCCGTTGGAGTTGCCGTGTCGGTATGCTAACAAGCAAGCCTGTTATACAGAAGTATACCTTGTCTCGAATTTGCCGTTAGAAAGGCAGTACCGTGCACTGCAGGACGAGAAGCCTGAAACGTGGGCCGCCTTCCTGCGACGCATTAACACTGTGCGGATTTTTGCCGCTGATGGAAGCCATAAGGATTATTCCACCGACGATTATTTCCGGGAGTGTGTTAAATCGGAATATGAATTAGTTGATTTTTCGGATGATGATTGTCCGTTTTAAGCGTTGACAAAAGCTGTGCTATCAGGCTATACGGGCGCTTTATCAGAAAGGAGTTATTACCATGAATGATGATTATGAACGTTTGCAGTTGCAAACCAAGAAAAAATATGTTTTGGATACATTTCGTAATGGTCTTAGGTGTATTCAAGACGATTCCAAGGTCGCACAAAAGTTTGTTTTCCTGTGCCTTGCGCTTGCGGTTGTTGCCTTGTTTTTTGCTTCTGGCAGTTCTGGAAATGATGTGCTTTCGGTTGTGTTTCGTCCTATTATCTATGCTGTCTATGCCATTGCATGGTTGGCAGAGTGTATCGGAGTTATTTTCGTATTTGGCTATCTGCCTCATAGTTGGGCATATTATGACGATTTTACGCGCGCGGGCATCTATAACCAAGCACGCGAAGCGCCGTTATTGATTAAGGCCAGCAGAGACGGTAACATCCAACAGCTTACCTATTATATTAAGGGCTATCCTCTCGAATGTTGGGAAGATAACCGCACAAGAATCGAATCTGCACTTAATGTAACCATCCTGTCTATCACTCAGGGAAGTAACAACCAGCTCTTTGAACTTCGTGTTGTTGCTGGGTGCAATCTTATGGGGCGATTAATCCCGTGGGCAGATACATATATGGACGATAGTGATACAAAAATTGTCTTGGGCATCAATGCGGCAGGCATTCCCGTCTGCATCGATTTTGGCCAGTTGCCTCATTGGCTTTTGGCTGCCGCCACCGGCATGGGTAAAACGCAGCTGGTATTGTTGATTTTGCATCAACTGACGCAAAAAGGCTACGTCATCTACCTCGCTGACTATAAAGGTGTGGACTTTGGCTCCGAATACCGCAAACCGGGCCATTATGCAGATAATGACGCTGATCTCGAGCAGATGCTCGACAGTGTTGTACGCGAACTGAACCGCCGTCGTACAGAGTTTTCTATCGCTGGCTGTGCAAATCTTGAGGAATATGTCCGGACGACTGGAGATGACCTGCATCGAATCGTCGTTATCCTGGATGAAACCTCGATGATTCTTGATACAACTGGTCGTGATAAAGAAGGTAAGGCCGCAATTTCTGTGATTACAAACAAGCTCCTTGCCATTGGCCGTCTGGGCCGTGCGCTTGGCATCCATCTGCTTGTGGCAACCCAGCGCCCCGACGTAGGGTCTGTTCCCGGAAGTCTTAAAGCACAGCTTGATGGCCGTATCTGTGGCCATACCGCTGACGCACAGAGCTCTATTGTTATCCTGGATGATGGTAGCGCTGCGAATCTTCCTGCCATTCCTGGACGCTTCATCATCCGCAATGGTAGTGAGACGGATAACATTGTGCAGGCCTACTACTATCACAAGTAATATTTTTGAATGTTAACAAACAATAGGTGCATTATTATGACTATTGCAAAAAAGGCATTTTTTCTGTACCGCGATTGGTGCATTGCGAAATATTTGCGTGAGGACGCTAATTGGGCCGATTATCCAGAAATCTTTGTGTCGGCGTGGGAATATGCTTGGAATGACGGATTCGATACTGTTTCTCACGAATCGATTTATACCAATAAACATGCGTCACGTTATCTCGTTGGTGGCATGGTGGATAAGGATGATGAGGGAAGCTACTACACTTTTTTGGTGAACAAAAAGGAATTGGCACACTATCTGCGTCTCCGTACCGACTGGGAATTGGAAAGCCATGTCAGCACGATTTTTATAAAAAATTGATAGGAGGCATTACAGATGCAAAAAATTTTGCAGTCCGCAAGTACAAACGGCAAAAGGGCTCCCCCGTTAAGGGATTACCAGGCCAAAACTCTTCAGCTCATGAAAGACTATGACGGCCAAGCTGCCTTATGTAATATTGCGACGGGCCTTGGCAAAACTCGCATCTACACCGAGTATATCCGCTGGGATGTCTCAGAAAATGACCACCACGTGCTGATTTTATCGCATCGGGAGGAACTTGTGAGGCAGCCGCTGGAATACCTTAAAGACTTACCCTGCGGCATTGAACTGGGACCTCTGCATGCAGACGGTGAACCCATTATCAGTGCTTCGGTGCAAAGTCTCGTGGGGCGGCTCAGCGAGTATAATCCTTACAGTATCGACACCATTATCATTGACGAGGCCCACCACAGTGCTGCACCGACTTACCGCAAAATTTTTGAATATTTTAAAAATGCAGTTCGTTTTGGCTTTACTGCGACCTCAGTTCGCGGGGATGGCGTCGGTCTGGCTGTGGTTTTTAAAGAGATTCTATGTGAGTTCAACACCCTGTATGGTATCGAACACGGCTGCCTTAGCCCAATAGATGCTTGTCAGGTTAACTTCAAATTTGACCTGGGGACAGTACAGTACCGTGAGGATACCGGCGATTATGACGCCGCAGATATCGCACGTGTTATGTCTGGCACAGCAGCCGGAATTGCAGAGGCCTACACCAAAAATGCCCGTGGTCAGACCATCATTTTTGCGCCTTCAATCGAAGAGGGTAAAAACGTAACAGCATTGCTCAATTCTCAACATGGAGCCAGTACAGCAGCCTTTATTGATGGCACCACCCAAAATCGGGGGCACTTCTTGGAAGCCTACCGCCTGGGCCTGATTAAAGTGCTGGTATGCTACGCAGTGCTGACAGAAGGCGTTGATTTGCCAATGACGGAGACCGTTGTGTTGGCTCGCCCAATCGCGCGGACAAATGTTGGCTTATATGCACAGATGGTGGGCCGCGGCTTGCGTCTTTATCCCGGCAAAGCCTCTTGCAAAGTGATTGACTGTGTCGGCGTATCCAATATGCCTATCTGTACAGCAGCAACCTTGATCGGCAAAGACGTTCCAGCTCCAAAACCCGAAAAAGAGCCTACGGAAAAATTACCGGAAGAGCAAGACCCGATTAAAGTGCTGGAAGGAAATGAAATCCCCGATTCTTGGATTAAAAATCAGAAGGAGGTGAACGTTATGGCGCTTGGAGAAGGCTATACCACACATGATGTAGCGTGGCTTGATGTGAAAGGTGGAGGTCGTATCCTCCCTCTGCCCAATGTAGTGTACCGCATTAGCAAGCCGCTGCCAAACGGTATGGTGTATCTGCGCAAAAATAAAAAGTGCTCCAGATGTGCCGTTCCACTGCAATTTGTGCTGGATTATGTTTATCAGGACCTCAAGCAAAACCATCCGCAACAACAGCATATATGGGACAAAAAGCAGCGTTACAAATGGGACCGGCAGCCCATCACCAGTGAGCAAATTTCGCTTATCCACAAACTGGCCCCCGATTATAAAATTGACACCAAAAAGATGACCCGCGGGGATGCTTCCCGCGTGATTCAGCTTTTGGCGTACGCCCCCAAAGAGCAGGACGCACAAGAGCAAGCCCAGGAGGTGCAGGACGATGCCACGTAAAGCGCGTGAACGGTCTGCTACCGGGTGCTACCATATTATGGGGCGCGGTATCAACCATGCAGCAATTTACAACGATGATGCCGACAACATGAATTTTTTACATATCCTGGATTTTTGTGCGGACGAAGATTTTACAATTTTTGCGTATTGCCTGATGGGCAACCACTTTCACCTGCTTGCAAAAGCAGATGCTGACGTTTTACAGCATGTTATGAAGGCTGTGGGCATCCGCTATGTGGCCTATTTTAACAGGCGTTATCAGCGGGATGGACCTCTTTTTCGCGGGCGGTATAACTCCCAACCTGTTACAACAAAAGGATATTTTTTGCGTGTGTTGCGTTATATCCATCGCAACCCGGTTGCTGCCGGAATCGTGCAGGAAATGCAGGACTACCCTTGGAGCAGTTATCTTGATTACTTTGGCAGCAGAAAAAAGGTACTTTGTCAGGTAGATACCAGTTATGCGCTTGCATTGCATGGCTTGGAATGGCTGCGGAGCTATCACCAGCGGCCGGAACTGAACACCCGTGGTATGCTGGAAGATTCTCCGCTGCCTGCCTTCACGGATACAGAATTGCGCAGTTTTATAAGAATGACTGCCGGAATGGAGTGCCATGAAATTCCGCTGTATCCAGAGACGATTACAACCCCGCTGCTTCGTCGGCTTGTTGAACAGGAGGGCGCAGGCATTTCGCAGCTCGCTCGACTGACTGGTTTGGCGCGCGGAGACATCCGCCGCCGATTGTTATAATTGTTATAAAAGAAAGGAATATATCATATATGTATGATTTACATGCGACCCTTAAAATGGAGGGCGGAAAGATGCGGCTGGAATTGGTAGTGGAATGTGCCTACGACGATGGCAACAAGCAGGCAAGTATGAACTTGACCACTCCCCCTGATCAGCACGATAATATTTATACAGACGCGCGCCATTACGGCGACGATGAATTTGATGCAGTGTATGATGAGGATGAAGAAGAAAATCTGCCGTTTTAACAGCTTAACAACAATCAAATAAAAAATAAGCAAAAAGAGGATAATAGCCGTTACTGGCTCTCATCCTCTTTTTGTTGTTTTGTCTCAATGTCGTCAAACAAGGGGCTGTCCCAAAATTTTTTGAACGGAATTTCCAGTCCCACACATATCCGGGCAATCAGCTCAGTTGAAGTATTTTTAACTGTTGCATAAGGCTTAACAGTTTTTTTGAGTGCGGATGGTGCAATGCCGGAACGCTCGGCCAGCTTGTTGACGCTGTAGCCGCGCTCTGCAGCAAGCTCCAAAATGCGCAGCTTAATTGCCTCCTGTAGCAGCATTTGCCCTCACCACCGTGTACAATAAAAGTATATTTATTGTACCGATTTAAAAAAGGAAAAGTCGTCTACATAGAGACGATATAAACCTTGCTCTTACGTGCCAATGTGCTATAATATAAAAAGAAGGTGATAAACCAATGCATAAGCTATCCCGCGCAGCACCCTATATAGCCTATGCTGTGGCAACTGCTGGAATGGCTGTGCTGCTGCTCCTTGGCAGCTCGCCGGGGGCAGTAATTGCCCGCAGTTATCAAGCGTATAACGGGTGCCCGGTGCCCAGCTCCCCTGAATATACCTATCAGAACGTTAATCTGCCATTTTCGGTTCCGTTATCTCCAGTGACAGCCGTTGAAGCGCGTGCAAAAAAAGACGGATATATTTTGTTCGGCTATCCCCGTTGCCCCTACTGCCGCAATCTGCTGCCGGTGCTTGCCACCGTTGCGGAAAGCGAAGGGGTCAGGATGGACTATTGCCAGATAGACCTCTACCGGGACATATACGCCTACAGTGTGGATGCTGCTGCGCCAGTGCAGACCAGACCGGCAGGGGAAGGGTACGCCGAACTGCTGACATGGCTGGACGGCTATCTGGCCGAGTACACCGTCACCGACCAAAACAAAAATAGCATTGATGTTGGAGAGAAGCGCATCGGTGCGCCAACTATTATCAAGGTAGTAGAGGGGAAGCCTGTTTCCAAATGGCAGCTTTCTGACGCTGCTATATTTGCAGCAGGATACCCGAAAAATAAATATGCCGCTTGGGATGATGCTACGCAGCAAGGGGTTGCAGCCTCTTTGCGGGATTATCTAGCGGTTGGGTGAAAAATAGGGGACGGTGAGTCGCGCAGCGATCTCCCCCGTCCCCGAAAATAGATATCAAGGACACCGCGCATCAATAGCGCGGTGTCGAAACGACAAAAATTAGACCGCATTAACAATCTGTGAACTTTTTGGGGTTCGTATTGTGTGATTACCACATAGATGGTATTATGCAATTGTACAGAAGGATAGGCGGCAAAAGAGTCCACAGCATCGTCGGTGACGAAATCCAAAGCTGCGTAGGGCTGACGTCGAACCTATTAGTTTATGTGGCCCCGGCACTAGACGCCGGGATGTAAAGGAGAATTGAATATGAAACGTAAGACTATCATTTTAGCAGTGGTAGCAGCCGCTGCGATGGCGATTACCCTGGTAGGGTGTGGCGTGAAAATCACGAACATCGCGGTTCCTGACGCAGTTACTGTCGAGAAAGGCGAGGCGGTGGTTTTGCCGGTCACTTTCGGCACCGACGATGCTCCGGCCGTAACTCCTGAGACTGCTGCAACCGGTGAAAGCGCTGAAACTGACGAAAAGCTCGCTAAAGCAGCAAGTAAGCTGACGGTCGAATGGACTTCTTCCGATGAGAGCGTCGCGACTGTTGATGCGACTGGCATGGTGGTTGCTGTCTCTGCAGGTAAAGCTGACATCACTGCAAGCGTCACGGATTCTGAGATGAGTGCTGTCTGCAAGGTTACGGTTAAAGTGGCCGCGAAAGACATCACCGTTCCCGACAACCTTGACGTCAAGCTCAACGATGGAAACGAAACCACTGTCGAGGCAACTGTAAGCCCGGCTGATGCCACCGATGTGAAGGTGAGTTATGCTTCTACTGATGAGGCGGTGGCCACCGTCGATAAGGATGGCAAGGTTCAGATTCTGCAGCCTGGTGAATGCGACATCGTGACAACCCTCACTCAGGAAGGCAAGAAGGTTGTTGAAAAGAAGACTCACATCAAGGCTTTCTACGAAGTTGAAGGTATCACACTGGACAAGACCGAAGGCATCCTTACCGCCGGTAACACTGTTACCTTGAATGCGACCGTGCTTCCCGAAGAGATTGCAGATGAAACTATCGTTACCTGGACTTCTTCTGATGAGAAAGTTGCTACCGTCGATGAGAATGGTAAAGTCACGGCAATTGCAGCAGGTGAGGCAACCATCACCGCTAACGCTGGTGAAAAGAGCACAACCTACAAACTGACCGTCCAGGCCAAGAAAGTTGTGCAGAACACTACCTCCAACAAGAGTTCCAACAAGGGTAATACTTCCTCCGGTACAGGTAGCTCTGCTCCTGCAAGTAACCCTGCACCGGCTCAGCCTGCTGCTCCGGCCGAACAGCCGAGCCAGCCGACGTACGAAGAACCTGCCCAGCCTGCACCGGACCCTCAGCCTGAACAGCCGAGCAACGGGGACAATGGTGGCTCTGGGAATTCTGGAGACAAGTACGGCGAAGGTTATGACCGTTGGGGCGGCCCCGTTAATTCAGCACCGACTGATAATGCATGTCCTCCTGAAGGCGATTGCCTCTAACTCTTCGTTGCTTCAAGGGGGACGGTTCCTATTTACATGATTTATTGACATAGTTTTTTCATAGCATCAAAAAGGGACGGCATAGTCGCCAGCGGCGATCTGTACCGTCCTTTTTTGACGCGAATGTTTTTTCAAAACCGTTCGCTCATAATATCGTAGAAAAACAGGGGTGACCTAACAAATCGTTATACTACCTCAAATATGTTAACTCGTCATTTGACGTGTTAACATCAAAGCAAAACTGGCCGCTTGCGGCCCGAATTTTGAAACAAAAAACCGGGGGCTTTTTTGGCTCCCGGTATTTTTCATTTTGCAATCATCATCATGTCGCAGTCAGCACATTTTATGCGGACGACTTTGGTTGCCCTTACACTGTTACCACAGCAGGGGCAAACATACTTGATGCTGTGGCTGTTGGGGTTGTTCCCTGTCGGCTTGTCGGTGTTGTCACCCGTACCTTTGCCGCGTGGGATGTAAGCGCCTTCGATGCGGTTCATATTGATATCTTCCCACCCTTGTTCCAAAATGAACTCGCACAGTGCGTCAGTCGGCTCGGTGATGCTCCATCCGATACGCGGGTCATAGCTGATTTTAAGGTCGCGGGCCTCGGCAGCTTCCTTGAACTTTTTATTGTGGTACTGACCGCCGCGGCTGCAATCCTGTATGCCGTTTTGGAGGTTCCAAAGATGTACACACTCATGCAGGGTGGTTGCCACCACGTTTTCTATTGGCCGTGCAAGCGTCCCAGCACCGATGTTAAGCTCGTGGCGGGTCGTGTCACCGCGCTGCCATGCCTTGGCTACAGTAACGTGTCCGTAGGCCCTGGGTGTGCTCTGTATCGTGATGATAGGTTCCTCCAACTCGCCGTTGAAATATTTCGCATTCAATGCGCGGAAGATTTTTTCAAGGTATCCAGCGGTCCGGGATGTTTTGACGGTTTCTTTCATTTTTGCGTCCTCACTTTCGTTTTCCCAATCTTTGCTCACGTTATCCCTTCGGGATAAGGGGTTGTGGGTTGTTCCGCGATTAGCGGAAAAAGTGAGGTTGGATAATTGTCAAGGGGACTGTGGAATACCGCAGCTAATTTTTTAGCAAGGATATGCCGCAAAAGCTCCTTTACAATTTTCCAATCCGTGATTTTATAATTTTAAGGGGAACAACAAAAAAACAAAACACAGGAGCGTCACGGTTACAATTTGTTCCGCGGCACCCCTGTGTTCCCATGTTACAGGTCTTGCTTTTATTTTAAAAGTGTGGTACGATTGTGGTACTTGCAAAAAGGAATATAAAAAAGCTCCTGATTTCAAACGCATCAACGTTAAAAATCAAGAGTTTAATTTGGTGACCCGTACGGGAATCGAACCCATGTTACAGCCGTGAAAGGGCCGTGTCTTAACCGCTTGACCAACGGGCCTTAGAAATACAGAGCTTCGCTAAAACCTCCGACTTTCATCATCCACTATTGCGGACGACCGTCCCCCTTATCTTAGCGAAACTCTGTAATGTGGTAGCGGTAACTGGATTTGAACCGGTGACACTTCGGGTATGAACCGAATGCTCTAGCCAACTGAGCTATACCGCCATATTTATTTCGTGCACTTGAACAGTGCTTTATTATTATATCCAACAACCCCCGTTTTGTCAACAACTTTTTCAAAAAAATCTTCAATTTTTTCATTCTTTCTGATTTTATACGTCTGTACGCAAAAAGTCCCCGCCATCCTGTATGAATGGCGGGGACTTTCAACATTTTATTGGAGAATGGTGGAAAGCAGGCTTACTTCTTGTGGACAGGCACCATGACCTCGAGGCCGCCCATGTAGGGCTGCAGGACCTTGGGGATGGTGACGCTGCCATCGGCCTGCAGATGGTTCTCGAGGAATGCGATGAGCATACGCGGAGGAGCCACGCAGGTGTTGTTCAGGGTGTGGGCCAGATAGGTCTTACCATCCTTGCCCTTGACGCGGATGTGCAGGCGGCGGGCCTGTGCATCGCCCAGGTTGGAGCAGGAGCAGACTTCGAAGTATTTCTGCTGGCGGGGGCTCCATGCCTCGATGTCGCAGCTCTTGACCTTCAGGTCAGCCAGGTCACCGGAGCAGCAGTTCAGCTGACGGACAGGGATCTCCATGCTGCGGAACAGCTCGACGGAGTTCTTCCAGAGCTTCTCGTACCAGTCAGCGCTCTCCTCGGGACGGCAGACGACGATCATCTCCTGCTTCTCGAACTGGTGGATGCGGTAGATGCCACGCTCCTCGATGCCGTGAGCACCCTTCTCCTTGCGGAAGCAGGGGCTGTAGGAAGTCAGGGTCAGGGGCAGAGTAGCCTCATCCAGAGTCTGGTCGATGAAGCGGCCGATCATGGTGTGCTCACTGGTGCCGATGAGGTAGAGGTCCTCGCCCTCGATCTTGTACATCATGGCGTCCATCTCAGGGAAGGACATGACGCCCTGCACCACGTTGCCGTGCATCATGAAGGGAGGGATGACATAGGTGAAACCCTTGTCGATCATGAAGTCGCGGGCATAGGCCAGAACAGCCTCGTGCAGGCGGGCGATGTTGCCCAGCAGGTAGTAGAAGCCATTGCCGGCCACGCGGCCTGCGGCGTCCATATCAATGCCGTCGAAGCTTTCCATGATCTCGGTGTGGTACGGGATGGGGAAATCAGGCACGACCGGCTCACCGAAGCGCTGAGCCTCGACGTTGTAGGTGTCGTCCGGGCCAATGGGTACGCTGGGGTCGATCATCTGGGGGATGGTGTACATGATCTCCTGAATGCGTTCAGCCAGCTTTGCCTCCTCGGCTTCCAGCTCTGCCATCTTGTCGGCGTCAGCCTTGACAGCGGCGTTGTTGGCGTCGATCTGAGCCTGCAGCTCGGCCTTCTTGGACTCGTCGTCGCACTTCTTCAGCTGGCCGAACAGAGGACCGTTGGCCTTGCTCAGCTTGTTGCGGGCAGCCTTCAGGGACTCGACTTCCTTCAGGCACTCGCGGTACTTGGCGTCCTTCTCGATGACTTCGTCAACGAGGGGGAGCTTTGCATCCTGAAACTTCTTCTTGATGTTTTCCTTGACCGCATCCGGGTTGTCGCGGACAAATTTGATGTCAAGCATGATAACTCTCCTTATACTCTATTGCTTGCACAGGGGGCGTTCCCCGCTGTGCCGTTCAAAGGCGGTGTTCCCCGCCTTGGTACGCATTTCTAATAACTTTTCTGCTTAGGCTCTCCTATTAGGAGAGCTGTCGAGCGATAGCGAGACTGAGAGGTTACTCCACGCTGTACTGCCCCAGCAGATTTGCAAAGGCTTTCAGCTGATCGTCCGAATAGAAATGGACGGTAAGCTTTCCCTTGCCGTCGTGGTAGGCCACGCGGACTTCGCTGCCCAGCGCCTGCTTGAGGCTTTCTTCCACCTCCACCGGCAACGCACTCGGCAGCGGCGCGGCCACAGGCTCTTTTGCGGGCTTTGCCAGCTTTTTGCACAAGGCTTCGGCCTGACGGACGTTCAGCTGGTTGTCCGCTATCATCTGAGCCGCTTCCTCTTGCAGCTCCGGCGTAGGCAGGCCCAAAACGACCTTCGCGTGTCCGATCGTAATGAAGCCGCTTTTCAGCAGTTCCAGCACTGTTTCCGGCAGGCTCAGCAGCCGCAGGCTGTTGGCCAGTGCGCTGCGGCTCTTGCCCAGCTTGCGGGCGGCCTGCTCCTGGGTCAAATCGCAGCGGGTCATCAGCTCACGGATGCCGGCCGCCTCTTCCACGGGGTCAAGGTCTTCGCGCTGCAGGTTCTCCACCAGCGCAAGCTCCATGGCCTGCTCATCGGTCACGTCCTTGACGATGACCGGCACCTCGGTGAGGCCCGCCATCCGGCTGGCCCGCCAGCGGCGCTCGCCTGCCACGATGAGGTAGCCGCCGGACGGCTTCGGGCGCACCGCAATGGGCTGCAATAAACCGTGCTCAGCGATGCTGGCCGAAAGCTCTGCCAGCGTCTCGTCGTCGAAAGTCTTGCGGGGCTGGCCGGGGTCTGGCTCGATCTCCCGCAGGGGCAGCGTCTCGATTCTGGTATCTGACTCAAAGCTGGGGGCGGCGTCCTCAAACAGACTTTCCAGCCCCCGGCCCAGTCCTCCTCTTCCTTTTGCCATTGGTCTCCTCTCTCCCTCAGCCGTCCATCTTCACATCGGCCAGCCCCATCGTCTCGACCGGTTCCGCTGCAGCTTTTCCGCGGCGGCGCTTGGGTGCAGCTTCGGCGGGGCGGTTGCTCTTCACGAACTCGATGGCAAGGTCCATATACGCCTCACTGCCCTTGCCCTTCGGCTCATAGAAGTTGATGGGCTGGCCATAGCTGGGAGCTTCCGAGATGCGGATGCTGCGAGGGATGGTGGTCTGATACACCTTGTTTCCAAAGTATTTCTTGACCTGCTCCACCACCTGCAGTGTCAGGTTATAGCGGACAGAGAACATGGTGAACACCACGCCCTCGATGTCCAGATAGGGGTTGTACTTCTTGCGGACGGTCTTAAGAGTGCTGATAAGCTCCGACAGACCTTCCAGCGCATAATACTCGCACTGCACCGGGATGAGGATGCTGTCGCAGGCGCACAGGCCGTTCAGCGTCAGCAGGTCAAGGCTGGGCGGGCAGTCGATGAAGATAAAGTCGTAATCTTTCTGGATGGGGGCCAGCGCCTTGCGCAGGCGGCTCTCGCGGCCCGGCAGGTCGATCATTTCCAGGCTGGCACCGGCCAGACGGGTGTTGGAGCCGATCACATCGGTGCGGAACTCGGTCTTGCGGATCGCCTGTGCGGCGGTCGCCTTGCCAATGAGCACCTCATAGGTGCCGCACTCCACGCTCCGCTTGGGGATGCCGTAACCGGTGGTGGTGTTGCCCTGCGGGTCCAGATCCACGATGAGCACCTTTTTGCCCAAAGCCGACACGCAGGAGGACAGGTTGACGGCGGTTGTGGTCTTGCCGACGCCGCCCTTCTGGTTTGCGATTGCTACAATTTTTGCCACGCGCATTTCTTCCTTCCGGGAAATTTTGGTTGTTCCACATGGAACATTCGCAGTTGTGCCCGCTCGTTTCCCGTCGCGCGGACATCTCAACTAGTAGTATAGCACACTCCCTTGGCTTTTTGAACCGCTTTCAGGCGTTTTTGTGCGTATTTTCTTCCGTTTTCCGTTTTTGCAAGGCAAAAAATTCTCTTTCAAGGCGTATTTTGCAGATTTTTTACACGTTTTTTCTGTTCCACATGGAACAGTTCACTTCTCCGCTGCCGCCGTGGGGATGCGCACCGTGTATTCGATGTAGCCATCCTTCTCTTCCCGGTGGGCCGTGGCCGGTACCCCATTGTCGGTCATCAGCCGGATGGCATGGTCGATGGTGTTCACAAAGATACGCACATCCCGGACCATGGAGATGCGGTGCCGCCCTTTTGCGGTGCTGTTGAGCAGCTGTTCGATGTACAGGTCGGTCTGACGGGCGTTGAGCCGCCGCTTGGCAATGTTGATGAGCGCCTCGCTGCGGCGGTTCTCCGGCAGGCGCAGCACGGCCCGCGCGTGACGCTCGGTGAGGTTGTTGTCCAGCACGAACTGGCGCTGGTCCCCCGTGAGCTGCAGCAGGCGCAGCTTGTTGGCCAGTGTGGGCTGCGCCATGCCCAGCCGCTTGGCGGCCTCGGCCTGGGTGCAGTCCCACAGCACCAGAATGTCCCGCAGGCCCTGCGCCTGCTCAAAGGGGTTCAGGTCTTCCCTCTGGATGTTTTCCAGCAGACCCAGCGCCGCAGTCCGCTGGTCGCCGCAATCGCAGAGGATGGCCGGAATGGTTTCCATCCTGGCCAGCTTGCAGGCACGGAGCCGCCGCTCCCCTGCCACCAGCTCGTAACCTTCGGCTGCTTTACGCACCGAGATGGGCTGCAGCAGACCGTTTTCACGGATGCTCTGGGCAAGGCCTGCCAGTTCCTGTTCCTCAAAGGTCCGGCGCGCCTGGAACGGCGACGGATGGATCTGGTCGATGGGCAGGAAATAAATTTTTCCGGCGGACTTCTTCCGTTCAAACATAACACGGCTCCTCCTTTTTTGCGGCATATCCGGGTTTGTTTTCCACGCTTTCCCGGGAAAATGTGGAAAAGTTGGTTCAGAGCCAGTGT
>OMCP01000496.1_pt1 | contig 13134 bp, 17 predicted proteins | sample 1646051 | NCBI WGS metagenome assembly OMCP01 (sample SAMEA103958146, study PRJEB25191) | human gut metagenome
TCAGATGACGAAATACAATGCGAAGGCCAGAGGCACCGGAAATCCGGGCCGCCTCAATGTATTCCTTTCCGCACTCGGTTTTTGCATAAGAGCGTACCATCCGCAGAAACCACGCCAGCATAGAAATCCCAATGGCAATGATGATACTGGCTACAGAATTATCTACCGCCGACACCAACGCCATTGCAATGACGATGAGCGGAAAGGCCATGAGGATGTCGCAAAGTATCCGCATGGCTTCATCCAACAGGCCGCCTTTATAACTGGAATAGCATCCTACGAACAGCGCGAAGGCGGCTAACACAATCAGCACCGGGATGGTCAGTCCCATAGAGTATCTTGCACCATAGAGAAGCCTTGAAAGTTCACAGCGGCCCATCTGGTCACATCCAAGGGGATACTCCGCAGAAGGCGGAGCGTTCTTCAGCGCAAGGTTTGTGACATTCGGATCGTTGGGAGCCAACATCGGAGCTGCCAGTGCCATAAGAATAAAAATCAGGATCAGAGCCAGTCCAATAATGATTTGTCCTTTTCGTTTCATACCGTTTTCCTCCTATACGCAGGGCAGATAGCACTCGAAAGCAGATCTGCCAGGGTGTTGAACAGAACGAACAACACGCCACATACCAGAATGGAACCGGAAATTCCATAGATGTCCATACTCTCGCAGGACTCCATCAGGTAAATACCAAGTCCCTGGATAGAGAAAACGCTCTCTACCAACGCGGAGGTCCCAAAAAGAGCGGCGCAGTATTGGGCGAAAAGCGTGATGGCTGCGGGGAGGGCATTTCGCAGCACCTCACCATACACGATTTTGGTATTGGAAAATCCCCTTGCTCTGGCATAGGTCACATAGTCACTCTTGAGTTCATTCAGCACTGCCGCCCGCAGCACTCTGGCCGCAATGCAGATGATAGGGACCGCCATTGCCACCGATGGCAAAATCAAAGATTTGAAGCTGCCGTCTGAAATCACACTGAAAATGGGAATTTGAACCGCAAATGCAGTCAGCAGGATCAGCGCCAGCCAAAAGCTCGGCACGCAAATCCCAATGATACAGATAATCCGCATGACATTATCGAAAATTCCGCCTTTTCGTATGACAGAGATGGCAGCAATCAGCACCGTGAAGATGATGACCCAAGCCATTGCCATCACTACCAGCATACAGGTTACAGGAAGGGCATCTTTGATATTTTCGATGACCGGCTGGCGGTTTGTGATTGCGGTTCCAAGGTCGCCGGTCAGTACACCCTTTATGTAATCGGTGTAGCGTTCCAGAAAGGGAGCATCCAGTCCCAGCTCCTCGCGCACAGCCTGAATCTGTTCCTCTGTTGCAAAGACATTGACCTTACGGACAATCATCTCCGCCGGGTCGGTTCCTGTGAAAACTTGTAAACAGAAGCTGAGTGTGACAACGCCCCAAATAACAAGAATAAAATTGATGATGCGTCTGGTAATCCTTTTTGCGGTTCCTCCCGCAATCCGCATAGTATATCCCTCCAAACTTTAGTTAGGTTATGCTAACCACTGGTCCAAAAAAAGCAGCCGCGGTTCAGCGGCTGCTCCACAGCGTACTCACCATTGGCACATCAATAATGATAGCATACCAGGGTGGTACATTCTATAACCGGACAGGTCGGATTTTACTCCAATCAGGTCAGCAGTATTTGTGACGATATGCCTGCGGGGTCACTCCCATAACAGATTTGAATGCGGCAGAAAACTTGCTTTGGTTTTCATATCCCGCTACGCTTCCAATCTCCCCAATGCTCAAAGTCGGCTCTGAAATCAGCATTTCGGCAGCGGCCTCCATGCGTTTATTTTTGATAAAAGCTCCGATGGATGCACCAGAAATAGACTTAAAGCACCTTTTTAAACTGGACTCAGCCAGCCCGAACATACAGGCAAGATCACGAATGGTATCTTTTGAAAAAGGGTTTTCAATGATATACTGGTAAACCTCCTGTGTCCGTTTGGAGATATCTGCAGAAAACTGTTGCGGCCGACAAACTGCGCTGCCATCCAGAAGGCTCAAAAACAGTAGCAACTCAATGACCTTAATCCAAAAGTACGGAACCTGGATACGCTCGTCCACCGAGTAAAGTTCGCTAAATATATGGTCAATTTCGTGCTTGGATTTGATGATGAGGGAACGACCATCCGAACACAAACGATCCTTAATCTGTTCCAGACTGATATGTGCTTGCTGAAAACCCTGATCTAAGGTTTGCTGTGCTATATCCATTTCCAGTAGTACAGTGATACCTCGATATTTCTTTAGAGGAATCCGGGATCCGAGGAACACCTGCTTATCTTTGGAGAGGTAATCCACACAAAGGTCGCCTTCCCCTAAAAAGCTGACCGAACCACCTTCCAGCTCACACTCATAGCAACCTTCCAGGCAGTGATTGATCTGCAGGAAATCTTTTTCAAATCGGATGGGACGGAAACAAGAGTCCATTTTCAGATCGTTATATGTAATTTGAATGCCAGGTGCTACCTCAAAGCGCTGCATCGTTCCTTCGCCTGATTCATTTCCTTCATGCAACACTGTTTGAGTACCATCAGTTTCATTTTTAGTTGCATATATGTTATGAAATGCAGAAGTACTGTTCATAAAAAAACTCCTCTCACGACTCTTCCAAAGCAATGGGCTTTGAAAAGTAACTACATACCAACTATTTTTCTGACTGTATTCGCTGTCCTTATCGTTAATTTTGTACTGATATTTGCATTTGCTGTTTTAGACCACCAATTTGTTTTTTGATAATCTTTTCGACTAAAAGACCAGAATACCGTTCCTTTATATTCCTTTATCTTTTCCAATCCCTCTTTGGGCTCTCCGATTTCACTATATACATCTTTGAATGTAGTGGGCGGCATGATAAAAATTAGATTGTCATAAATCTCTTTGCTTTCATTGCCCCACCAATCGGGCGCATGATACAAAATGTCCGCAAGTTCTTCCTTTAATATGACAAAAACAGGGATATCTAAACCGAACTGATTTTTAATCATTTCCTCAATCCGGCTTGTAATCTTAATGGTATCAGCTGCATCACTTGAAAAAATCACATTGCCGCTGTTCAAATAAGTTTTGACCTCTACAAAATCAAGTTTTTCAAAGCCTTTTTTTAATTCTGCCATTGGCACTTTGTTTTTACCGCTTATATTGATACCTCTTAAAAAGGCAACATATCTTTTCGTGTTCATACACTCCTCCACAACTTCTGAACTGTCCCTTTTACTTAATATGCAAAATCAATCTCTCCAAAAATCATCTAACGCTTCAGCGAGCCATTTCGGTGCCTGCTGGTTGACTTCGTGTCCGCTTCCGGGTATCAGGCTCAGACTCGCCCCGCGGATCCGCTCCGCCAGTTCCTCAGACGCCTTTTTATTGGCCGTATCCTTCTCTCCGCAAATAACTAAAGTAGGGCAGGTGATGCTTCCGAGCTTCATACTGAAATCAAGCTCGGCCATAGTCTTAGACAGCTGAATGAAATTCTTTTTCGAGAAGCCCATCGACTCAAAGGATTTGCTCGGCATCAAACGAAATATGACATTCTGAACTGCCAGGAGTTTCTTCGGCATTACATACTGAGTACCGATGAGCACCAATGACTTTATTTTCTCAGGATGGTCGATGGCATAGTTCAAAGCGAGAATTCCGCCAAGAGACAGCCCGCATAGATTCATCCCATCGGACTCAGTCTCACAGTAGCGGCAAAACGCCGCATAGAGATTTTTATAATTGCATTCCTGCTCGCGGATCAGGGCTGGCAGGTTGGGACACATCACCTGTTCTGTCAGACTCATATGGGAAATGACCTGGTCCCAGCTCTCCGGCGTCTGACCAAGTCCATGTATGAAAATATATGCCATCACTTTTCGCCTCCTTGAGGATACTCATAGTTCTTATCCTTTGTCTGCAATCCTTGCCTCAGTAATAAAGAATCGTTGAGCCGCAAACATAGCCACAATCCCAACTCGTATACTCATTGCCTTCAAAATGGGATACCGGATGCTTAAAACGAAGTCCAATGCCAAATTCTATGGGAGCAAAGAGTTCATCGGTATCAACCATTTCAATATCAAGATCCTCCGGCACGATATTTCTGCCGTAAACATCCTTGTCTTTATACATCTCAATCTGATCAGCAGGGGCGGAGAGAAATTTTCCGCAGAGCAAGAATGCTACCTCCAAAGAACGCAGCTCATCTTCATCGCATTCCTCTTCCGATAAGTCATACTCTTTTTTATGGACCTGAATCTTCTCCGGATCCACACCAAGCGAGTCTAAAAAATCTCTCTGTTCTTTCGTCAGTTTGGAAAGCAAGATCTGATTAGCTTCTTCATCAACCGCAAAGGTCTTTTTTGCATAAAGCTCTCTTGTTTTCTCTACATCAATCTCCAGCTTCCAGGGATAAAAGTTAAATTCCATCGGTTCCTCCATTTTTACGGTGTCCACAGACCGTATTCAATCCGTTTGCTGTAACAATCTTTACCTACAGCATAAATGTCACACTACCTAATCAGACTTTTCTTATCGGAAAGTACATATAGCCCTTTCCTGTTGCCGGGTCGGTATAATCGTGAACTGCTCCGACCAGAGAAATACCCTCATCCTCCATTTGTCTAATGGTTTCTTCAAAAACTCCCTTACGGTTTTCAACGACTATATACTCATAACCTGGTATTGTCCACTTTTTCCATCCATCAGGTGCTTCTGCATGATCAACACATTCCACTCCTGCCAAATACAAGCCTTTCCTAAATCCATCTTCCCAGGGGCTAAATGAGTAAGAAAAATCAGACATAGCGCCCCATACGCCCACAATACTTCCGTTTGCATCTTTCTTTGCCAAATGGGCTACCTCACTGAAATGACTATTTGCATCATTCCACAATTTCTGAATAAATCCTTCGCCGTCTAATGTTGAGCCCTCTTTCCCAATGACAACAAATTCTTCTTTTATCACTTTAAACATTCTATAGCTCCTCTGTCAGAACTTATCATCTGAAAATTTTCTTTTTATCTCAGCTTCTGTTTTGTAAAATGCCAAAATCAAAAAAACTATCCCAACGATTATTCCTGTAAACACCGTAGGGTACACAGAAACATGGAACAAGATTGAAAATACGCATAAAACAAATTCAACTATTCCCAATATTTTTCCAGTACAGATAAAGTTATCAGGCGCTATGTTTTGTGCATAGTCCCAATGCTCTTGTGACTTCCGTGAGGTAGGCGTATTATACCCATTTCCTGATGTCATATCTTTTGCGGGGTGTCTCTTTAAGATATATCCTACAAAAATCATCACAAAGGGTATTATGAAATTCAAAACAAGTAATCCATACATAAAAACTGCTCCTTAAATTAGGGGGTGTACTTATTTATCACTTTTTAAATGTGTAGTTGATAAAAGTAAAAACGAAATACCTAATAATAAAAATATTATTGCCGGGGCAGTATTCTTATCTATAAAATTCATCACTGACACTATAAAGAAACATATTGAAGCAAGTAAAAAACATATAAACCTGATTTTCTCTTTTTTCATCATTCTACCTCTTCTGCTTTTAAGGTAGTGTCAAATACTACCTGTTTTTTTGTTCCAAAATATAATAAAAACCTTGATTTTTAGGGAAGTCTGAAATAAAAAGAGCATTGACCTCCCTTTTCTGGTATAATGTCAATCAGCAAACCAGCATCCCAGAAAGGAGCCAATGCTCATGGACATTATACTATATTTACTTTCTGTTATTCAATACCTTTACCAACAAAATTGTTGGTTAATCAGCTTTATCTGCAGATATATCCCTCTCAAACAGTGGGCCTTTGACGATTCCCTCTCCCCAAAGTATCAGAAGTTTATGATTGACGAGCTTCCTCGCATTAAATCCTTTTTTAAACAAGACTGGCAGTTCCTTCTGGAATACTATCTTTGGCGCTATGGCAAGCCTCTGAAGCCCGTTCAACGACGAAACGGTAAGTCTATCCCTGAAGATCTTGTATGCCCTCGCTGCGGCGCCCCTCATCTCTTTCTCTACGATAACAACGGCGGTAACGGACAATACCAATGCAAGGTCTGCGGACAAACCTTCTCTTCCGCTGATCTCGCTACAACTCCCGTTCGTTTGTTATGCCCTCACTGTGGAAAGGCTCTGGTCCCTAAGAAGAAACGCAAACATTTCATTCTCCACAAATGTGTCAACCTCCAATGCCCTTATTATCTACACAACCTGAAGAACGTAGACAAGGCTGATTTAAAAGTAGATTACGGCAAAAATAAATATAAACTCCACTATATCTACCGTCAGTTCACGATAGATTTTTTTCGCATGGAGTTAAACTCCCTGCCAAAAAACGCTTCTTCCCTCAAGTTCAGCAAACATAACGCCCACGTCATGTCTTTGTGCCTGACCCTGCATATCAACCTTGCCCTTTCGCTGCGCAGAACCAGTCAGGCCCTCCAAGATCTTTATAATATCCACATCTCCCATCAGCAGATCGCCAACTACTGCAAAACTGCCGCTGTCTGCGTCAAGCCTTTTGTAGATCACTACCCCTATCGCAAAGGCGACGCCTTTGTGGCTGATGAAACCTATATCAAAATCCGCGGTATCAAAACTTACGTCTGGCTGATCATGAACGCTGCCTGCCGCTCCATTATTGGTTACCAGGTATCCGGTAACCGCGGAGTCGGCCCTTGTATCCTTGCTATGCGTATGGCCTTCCAGGGCCTTAAGAAGCTTCCAGAAAACTTCAAGTTCATCGCTGACGGCTACAGTGCCTATCCCCTTGCCACCATGGAATTCGCGAAAAAGTTTGGCAAAGACTTTACCTTCCGTATCACCCAGGTTCTTGGACTTACCAACGACGATGCTGTTTCCAAAGAACACCGCCCGTTCAAACAGATTGTCGAGCGCCTGAACCGGACCTATAAGGCTTCCTACCGGAAAACCAATGGCTTTGACAACATCGAAGGCGCCAACTACGACTTAACTCTCTGGGTTGCTTACTATAACTTCCTTCGTCCACATAAACACAATTGTTATAAGGTTCTTAACGAAGTGGAGATACTGCACAGTGCCGACAACATGCCGGGCAAGTGGCAGATTCTCATTTTCCTGGGACAGCAGGCAATCCTAAATATGCAAAAGAATGGGGCCGCAGCACAGGAGCAGAGCTGTTGTCAATAGAACCGTGGAATACCGGAGCAGACGGCGTAGCCGGCTGTGAGGATATGCCGCGAGAGTCTATTGACATAAAGCTCACGGATAATCCTGTTCTGCGGAAAAGGGGGCAACTGCGCCCTTTTCCTGCCTTCCGGCGAGGACGGGTTCGGGCGGAGCCCGATTTTGGGTCAAGGGACTGGTCCCTTGCGGGTTCTCAGGGCAGAGCCCTGAGCCCTCGGAGAGCTTTTTAATATCAATATCTGCAATTTTCAAGGTTCTCTTGAGCCTAATTTTCTCGACTCATTTTTTCATAACTTACTTGACACTACCGCTTTTAATTTGTTTTTCCTGTACCCGCACACGACAGTTACTCACTTTTTTTCAATGTCATCATGAACTCCCGGACCATCTCGCGATCCAGCTCTCCAATCTCATCACGCGCATTGTCTTTACGAGTAATATATGAATCGTCACCGGTCTCCAGATACCCATACAACTGCATATATGGGTCATAGCCGGCATCTTTCAAAGCCTTGACGATTCGATCCATACGGACTCTGAATTCCTGATTATCCAAGGGTACCGCCTCCGTTATACCATTCTTCGGCTTCTTTTCTTCGTTCATCATACTCCTTCATCTCTTCCTGTGTGGCCGGACGGATCTGATGCTTACCACAATCAGGGCAGTCTGTCACATTCTCTTCATCCGATGCAAATAAATATCTGCACGCATCACAAGCATAAATCATTTCTTATTCCTCCGTTACCTCCGCATAATTGTACTCCAGCAGATCCTCCACCTGACAGCCCAGCACCTTGGATAAGGCGGTCAGCGTGCCGCCGGTGGCTCTGTTGATGTCCATTGCGCGGTTATCATACTCCTGAAGGGTCCTGAGATTTACCCCCGACCTTTCTGCCAGTTCCTTCTGTGAATAGCCGCACGCCTTCCGCAGCATCCTCAGCTTTGTTGGCAGTTTTTTTCTGCGGGCAATCGCATTGACGGTATCCACAAACTTGAGTTCGGACGCCTCGTGAAGGGTTGGATACATTTTCCGGATTTCCGTCATCGATACAATCTGGGACATCTCTCGGAATGAAACTCCCGTATACCACTGATAGAATGCCACAATCCATCCGCACCAGTATTCCGGGGAACGGTCATACTCAGCCTCTGCATCCGGCAGCTCCATATCCACTCCACTCTTTCGCACAACCTCCATAGCAAGCTCCACACCTGACATGCCGCAGACAACTTTCGGTACGCCCTTCGCGAACTGCCCGGCCAGATCACTGACCAGGAACATACCGAAAAACTCATTGATCTCAAAATGGCAGGTATTGACCGCATAATCCATCATCTCGCCAAGGTTATTCATAGCGTCAGACAAATATTGTTCATCGTAAGCGTGGGTCATCTGTGGTCAGCTCCTCTCTTAAGATATCTCTCATATACAGACCATTCAGGTCGTCCTTTTCAAGTTCTGCTCTATAGGCCGCTCTCGCCTCATCATCGCGAGCCTTGCGCTTGGCATAATATTCGGTATTATCTACACCCACATAAGAGATAAACTGGATCGCACCAAACGCTGCAGGGCTTTTCAGCACGATCTGCTCACCCAGTTTTCCAAGACGCATGGCGTAAGACAGCTGGTTCAGCGATATTTCATTTCCGATAAAGGCTCTGGCAAAGGAAAAATAGGAATCATCCGCACGGTAGCCGATGACCACATCATATTCGGACAGATCCAGTAAATAGTTCTTTTTCAGCCAGTCAATGCTGCGCTGCTGTATGGGGGAGGAGACCCGGATTTTTCTGTAAGTAACAAGAAGCGCCAGCCAGTGCAGGATGGTATACTCCGATAGGTGCAGCACCTTCAGCTTGCTCAGATCAATCTCATACTGGTTGCAGTATCCGTCGATATTCTCGCTGCACGCCCATTCCTTGGCCAGCTCCAAATGTTCCGTACAATAAAAGCCACGGCCATAGTCGTTATATGTTTTCCCTTTTCCATATACAGGCTTTTTTATAATCTCAGGGGATCCGTGGTACAGTATCGTCTTCATCGTCCTGCTCCTTTCTACGGATATAATTCGTCCTCAGCTATATTATACGCATTATATCCGTAGAAATCAAGTGTTAGAAAACATTTTCTCAATATCTGCTGTCATTCTTCTGAGAAGTAAAGGAAAAGCGGTCTTGAAATGTATTTCAAAACCGCCGTTGAAAATGTAAATTGAGCCCACAGAGCCAAGGAAATTCCCTTAGGTTCTGCTTGTCTGTTTTTTGAAAGAAACGGTTCCCGAGATACAGGCGGCGATACTGGCCACCACATGGCTAACCAATACCGCAACCCAAATCCCGTTAAGTCCAAAGCCTACATAGTAAAGTAAATAGGACAGCGGAATCCGAACCACAATGTAATAAAAGATCATCAGGAACATACTCTTTGAGGGTTTCCCCATACCGTTAAGAGCGCCGAGATAGCAGTTTGTAACCGTATTCAGAAGATACCCGATGCTGACAATCAGAAAATAAGTTCCGACAATGGCCGCCACAGCATCGCTCTTAACGAACAGGCCGGAAAGCTGCTTTGAAAAGCCAATCACAAGCACTGAAAGAATCACAAGCAGTCCACATCCATACCCCAAGGCACATTTTAAATAATCCTTGGCTCGGTCATATCTCTTTCCGCCAACACACTGTCCGATAATAGTTGTCAAAACCATATTCAGGGCCATAGCCGGATAAAAAACGATAATCTCCAGTTTCCCGGCAACTCCATAGGCAGCGATGGCCGTTATACTGTATGTACTGACGAGAGCTGTGAGAAAAGTTGTGCTGACCGCCGGAATACTCTGCTGGATAACCGATGGAACCGCTTTCTGAACCAACGGGAGTATGTCGGACTTATCAAACTCAGAAATCTTGAATGCAAACAATTTTTTCTTTTTGAGATAGACCAGCATAAACAAGAGGCAAATTGTTTCTGAGAGCAGGGTCGCAATCGCAGCGCCATTGAATCCAATGAAATGGATGAAAATAGGGTCCAGAACCGCATTCAGGATTGTCGTTGTCAGCATGGCTATCGCTTGAAACATCGAATTCCCAAAGCTGCGCAAAACGGCGGCAAAATAGCAATACAGGTAAATTGCAATGTATCCTAACACATAAACGGATAAGTAGCTGTATGCCATATCATAGGTTTCAGCCGGAGTATTTAAGGCACTTAGAATACTTGGAAGCAGAAGTTCCAGTATGACCGTCACAAGAACGGAAAAGACGACTGCCACACAGAAAGAGGTGGCGATCAAACTTTCCGTCCGCTTTTTGTCCTTTGCCCCAATGGCTTGTGAGAGCAAAATAGACACCCCGTTTGTCGCTCCCATAGCCACAGAGGTCAAAATCAAAATAATCGGGGTTGAGTTGGTCAAAGCCGCATACGCAGTTTCTCCCAATAAGTTTCCGATCCAAAGGCTGTCTACAAGGTTATACATCATATTCAAAAACATGGCGGCAATCATCGGGAGCGCCATTGTCATAAGGCAGCGCCTCGTATTTCCACCGATAAAATCAATTTTTGTTGGCATAAGAGTACCTTCCTTTCTGTTGTAAGTGAATGAATATTATTCATTATCAATCCTTTGAAATACCCCTACCAAACTCAGTAGGGGATACTTCAAAGATGCAGCGCATAAATTAGAAACGCCCGAATCCGATTTGCTTTTTCTTTCTGATCCGCACCGTCTTCCAGCAAAATACCAAGCTGTCCATAAACGCAAAACATCGCGGCTGTCGATAAATCTTCAAGCTGAATTTCGCCCTTTTCCTTAGCCTTCAGCAGTAGCTTTTCTACGATGGGAACCAGCTTCTCGCTTGTTTTGAGTGAAAGCTGATTATGGAATTTTTTGTTTTGAGGGCCATGGAAAACAGCGTAATATTTTGTATTCTTATCTTCCACAGTAGCCGGCATCTTCTCAATAAATTCTTTTAGAGGGATGTCACTGCTTTCTGCTAACTCTGCAAACTGAGCCACCAGTATATCGGCATACTGATCAATGGCACTGTCAAACAATACTTCTTTGGATGGAAAGTAACGATAGCACAATCCCTGTGCTACTCCGATTTCCTTTGCGATATCCGTAATCGTCGTTTTTTCGTAGCCTTTTTCGCCAAACAATCTGAGAGCGACATCAAAGATCTCTTGCTTGCGCTCTTCCGGCTCCTTTGTAATCCGCATATCAGGACCTCCTTTCCTTTAGGATATCATATCCGTCCTAAAAAATCAATGAATGAACATCAATCATTTTTTGCCCATAGCAATGCAAGCAGTATTTCCTATCCGCTCCCACGATACATCACGGAAACGCTCTGAAAGCATCGAAACCATTTCTGCTTCAGAATATATTTTGACATCGCCTTCTTTGCTATGCCGCATATAGAAATTCATGATCGCACGCCCTACAAGGGGCTGCCAGCAATCTCCCATCAGAAAAGTCCCTCCCGGCTTCAATACCCGGTATACTTCCCTTAATACATTTTGCGGTGCAGGATAATGATGGAACGAGTCGTTGCAGTACACAACATCAAAAGCATTGTCCGAGAAAGGGAGTGACTCGCTGTCTCCTAATATCAGCTTGACTTGTTCCGGCAATTTTGACTTGGCAGCAGCAAGCATTTTCTCAGATAAGTCGATGCCGCACAGTTCTTTATGAGTATCCTCCTGCAAAATGAGCTTCAGCATCTCTCCCGTCCCACATCCTAAATCCAGAGCAGACTGAAACGGAATATGTGACAGCTTTTCCAACAGGACGGGATAAAGAGAACGGGCGTGCTGTCCTTTCATATCTTCGTCGTAGGTAGCGGCCTGTCGATTAAATGCTGCTTTCGAGTTTTCCTTTATGGCATTCATGGCTCTGCCTCCTTTCCATCCATTAGTATAGCACCTTTTTTTGAAATGTCAATGAATAATATTCATTCATTTATTGCCCGCTGATATTTTTTCTTCATTCATTCTGCTGAGCAATCGTCCTGGATCCTTTAAAACTGAAGAGTGGCCACTGTCGGAAGTGACCAGGAAATGGATTACGAAGAAAATAAGCAGCAGCACAGATGGGTGAAAACCCAATTGTGCTGCTGCTTGTCAATGAGGGAGTAATTCCCTTCTATTCTTCTTTATGAGCATTGTAAGCATCCCTCAGATGCTTGAAGGACTCCTGGCTGATTACATGCTCCATCCGGCAAGCATCTCGCTCTGCTGACTTCGGATCAACACCTGCTTCAGTAAGTAAATCCGTAAAAAAGCAGTGCTTTTCATAGGTCTGCTCGGCAACTTCCTGTCCTAACTTAGTCAAATGGAGAAAGTGATCTATATCCATTGTGAGAAAGCCTCCGTCTCGCAAGGTAGCCACTGCATGGCACACGCTGGGCTTTGACACCTCCATGTGCCGGGCCACATCTACGGAGCGTACCATACCGAGCTGCTTTTGGAGAATAAAGATGGCCTCCAGATAGTCCTCCCCGGACGCATGAAGTTTCATTACTACCTCCGTTCACGCTGAAATTTTCTGTTCCGCATTCCACATGGTCGCATACTTTCCGCCTTTGGCCAGCAATTCATCGTGAGTGCCGGCTTCCGCAATCTTTCCATCAGATACCACGAGGATCTGATCTGCATTTTTGACGATGGAAAGGGTATGAGCGATCATTACCACAGTCTTTTTCTCTTTCAGCAGATTAGCGATGGCCTTCTTTACTGCCAGCTCGTTCTCGATGTCAAGGGACGCTGTTGCTTCGTCCAAAAGCAGGATCGGGCTGTTTTTCAGGATAGCGCGGGCGATGGAAATCCGCTGACGCTCACCGCCAGAGAGAAGGTTTCCGTTCTCGCCGGTCGGCGTATCGTATCCCTTTTCCATCTTGCGGATGAATCCGTCACAATTGGCCTCCCGGCA
>OMCP01000505.1_pt1 | contig 12983 bp, 15 predicted proteins | sample 1646051 | NCBI WGS metagenome assembly OMCP01 (sample SAMEA103958146, study PRJEB25191) | human gut metagenome
GACTTATATTTACGGAATGTTCTATCGGTTCGGACTGATCGACATGCCAGATGAAGTGAAGCAGAAGATGGGCCATCCGAAAGGCCACAAAAAATAGGTTGCTATGTACAAAAGTGTGCGGTAATATGTGCCGTAACTGAGGATGTGAATCTCAGTTGGGAAGGATGGTAGCATTATAGAAAAACTGAAGGAAATGCTGGAGGAGCTGAAGCTGTTTGTGGAGAACCTGACCTGCGACTGCGCGTTCATCACCCACCACACGATTTCCGGTATGAATCTCTCCGGTCCCGATTTCCTGGCCCGAAAGGACAAGATTGTTGCCGCGCTGGAACGCCAGATCAGCCACGGCGACCTCGATCGGATGGCAGCGCTCCGTAGGTTCAAAAGGACGCTGTAAACAAAGGGATATAAAACCGGCACCTCTTTGCGATCCGTTCGGCAAAGAGGTGCCTCTTATTCATTATCTTCATTCCGTAGAAAGCGCTTCCGATTTTCTCAGTGCGTCGTTCTTCGTTTTCAGCTTTGACGGTTCAGCCCCGTCTGTTCTCCGGCTTGACCCAAACATGCCACTTGGGCGCTTTCGGCATAGGTTCATGTTTGATCAGCGCCTTAATTACGCGACGGTGCACAAGACAGCAGCACAGCAGCAGTACACCGATAATGATTCCGATGATCGCTCCGATCGGCATATCTTTTATCCTCTCTTATGATTTTTGTACGAAGTCCGATTCTTATGACCGTGCCTTTAAAGCGCCTTTGCAAATGCCCGGATTTCGGCGAGCTTTGCGTCGGAACCGTTCTCTTCACCGGCGGCGGTGATGATGCCCGCGTCCTCGATGCCTGTATATGCCAGCATATCCTTGTAGGTGGCAATCGCTCCGGCATAGGGAGCCGGTGAACCGGAGGAAAGCAGCAGAGCGGCCTTTGTCGCCTTGGCGGGCTTGCCGATGGCATACACTCTCTGCATCGCCGCCATCATCTGGGCGGTCAATCCGAAGTAGTAAATGGGGGACGCATAAACGATCATATCCGCTTCCTTATAGGCGGGCATAACCTTCACCATGTCGTCCTTCTGAATGCAGGTGCCTTCACCCTTGCCATGGCAATACTCACATGCCAGACAACCGTTGATTTTCATTTTGCCGACATGCTGGATTTCCACCTCGTGTCCGGCTTCCTTTGCACCCTCTGCAAAAGCGTTGATCATCGCTGCCGTATTTTTTGCTCTGGGGCTGCCGTTCAAAATAGCGATTTTCATAAATGTTCTCCTTTTTTGATTGTAATTAATATTATTCCACTATGGAAGTCGTCCGGTCAATCGCATCGTTGCCCTGCACGACTTCCTTCATACATGGGCAATCCTGTTTTCTCTTACTCCAGTTCTTTGAGCATCTGCCCGGCGTTGTCCTTTGGCTTTACTTTCCTGAACGTTTTGATGATCGTCCCTTCCTCATCGATCAGATAGGTGGAACGCTCGATCCCCATGACAGGCCTGCCGAACATCCGTCTTTCCTTCTAGACGTCGTATGCCTGTAACACCTTCTTCTCCGGATCAGAGAGCAGGGTAAACGGCAATCCGTGCTCTTCCATGGTGTCTCGTATCCTTCGTTGCCGTCGCCTGCAACGCCCTCTCACTGTACATTGGGTAATTTTTTTGCGAATTGCCGGAACTTTTTTCATATATTTTCTTGGTGGGCATCTTATTGGTGATTTTTCCAATCGCATTGCCTCTCACTGTACATTGCTGAATTTTTCCGCGAATTGCCGGAACTTTTTAAAATATATTTTTTGTACCTTGCGGGACACCATGTCCCACGCGTTCAGCACTTCCGTCTTAATTGTCCCTCTACGTATAATGGGGGAACTTTTTATGTGAATGGTGAGTAAAATCTGTTTCATTTACAAATCCCTCTCTTCTCTGCAGCTTTCATGGCTTATGTTCTCACTGTTCTATGCCGACTTTTTCGATGCCGTGGCTCTAAATAGTTTGAAAATTATTTGTGATCTGCTGATTATCCGTTGCAGCACCTCTTTTGGTTCACAACGCCTCTCACTGTACATTGCTGAATTTTTTTGCGAATTGCTCGCTGTTTTTGAAAATATATTTTCTATGCGGTACATCTTGTCCCGCGGGATTCATCCCCGTTCTCATGACCGCCCGTGTCCTGTGCTCCGCGATGCAGACCACGTTGTCGCAGCGAGCTGTGCCCGCGACCTTGCTATGTAGCCCGGTTATTTGCCGTATGTAAGACGGTAGAACGGTATACAGTTTTCAAGGTGCTTCATTTACCCTTCTATATACGCATTGCGGAGGATGTCTCGGAAGAGCTTGGGTAGATCAGGATTGTTCGTTAATTTTTCTATGCCTTCGGCATACAGAATTAACCGATCCTGCGCGCTGTGTTCGGCAAGCATGATCTGAGAAAAAGCATGTTTCTCATAATCGCCTTTGAAGAATTCGCGTGCCCCGCCAAATTCCGTCGCTTGCAAGTCCATATCATCCATGAACTTATAAATCAAGGCAATGGTAATCTGCTCAACCTGTGCCTTAGGGTCTGGCACTTTGCCGACCAGGATATCCCTCAGGGTATTGATTTTCCGTTTAACATCAAAGTTCAACATAATAGACCCTCACATAAATCTCGAAAGATTGACATTATCGTTTATATATCCAACGACTCGCCTCATGTTCTGCATGCCAAGCCGCTTTAACTCTGAAAACGTGTAGCTTGGAATATCGGTCCCAAGTCGCTGGAATTTATGATCCTCGATCGCACGGCGCACTTCCTTGTCGGTCAGATAGGTTTCAAAGAAGCGCCTTACCTCATAATAATCGCCGGCAGGTACTCCGCAGGTTAAAAGGAATCCGTCAAACTCATCATTGACCAATTCCTGCTTATTCTTGAATCCCGGAATCAACCCGAAAATCTTATCCAGCATTTCACGCACCGTTACTCTGCGATCTACGCCGGTTGCACGGCGGAGCTTGTCCCAAGTGTAATGCTCCGCCGGTTTATCAAGGTACTTCTCTTCGATATACCGCTGTGCAGCAGCATAATTGCCCTGTTCGTATTGCTCCCGTGCGGTTGCGTCCTGTTTAACCTCATCCTCGAACTTCTGGAAAAACATGCGATCAATTTTCATGCCCTGAAGCCCGATCTTGGTTTCTGTCATCGTTTTCAGGGGATCGGGATTAAAGTTTTCAAAAGTCGTTATCGTGACACCGCCACCCTGTCCGGATCCTTTCGCTGAGATCACAGGCAATTTGATCACTTCATCATAATCGTATTTCTCTTCAAAGTACTCGCAGTTTCCAAAGAAATCGAACAGTTTGAAGGTGTCCTTTTTCGCCTCATGCACTTCATCTTCGCCGTTAACTCTTGTTTTGTAGCTGAATGTAAAGGTTCTGGTGCCCCGGCCTTTAATCTGGATAAAATCAGTAGGGGAAAATATTGGTCGAAACAAGCCAATATTCAGAAGGTCCTCACAATCATATCCGGTTGTCATCATTCCAACCGTCACACAGATCCTCGTTTTAGAAGTTTTATATTGTTCCAGAAACTTTGAATTTCCGTTGAGATTATTATTCTGGAAATTAACGGTGTAGTCCTGGGCGCTCTGTACATCGGATGTAATCTGCATAGCAAAGTCCGAATAATACTTATCAGGAAACATCTTGTCTGCGTATACGTTCAGAAGCTGTGTAATCTTAGTCGCATGTTTCCGGCTGACACAAAATACGATCCCCTTCCCGATCTCATTTGTGATGGGATCACGCAGGGCATTATCCATAAATGTTTTGACGAAGATCATATTGGTCTCATCAGAGAAAAACTTTTTCTCGAAATCACGGGCAAAGAAGGTCTCCTCCTCGTCCTCATCTTCTTCGTCGCTGTGATTCACAACAGCATATCCTTCGTCGGCAAGAAGCTGTGTGGTGATCTCTGTTCTTGCATCCACTACAGTCGGATTCACCAGGAAGGGACCGTCCGGATCATTGACGCCATCGATCAAGGAATAACGGAAGGTTGGTTCCCCGCTTTCGCAGCCAAATGTCCGATAGGTATCCAATAATTGGCGACGTTCCCATGCGCGAGGATCGTTTGCGGCCAAATCATCTGCATCCACATTTTTCAGATAATCCTTGGGCGTAGCAGTTAGGCCAAGCTTGTATCCAATGAAATACTCAAAGACAGCCCGGCTGTTTCCGCTGATGGAACGATGGCTCTCGTCTGCAATGATCAAGGAAAAATCGGTGGGTTTGAATACGGTTTTGTATTTATTATTATATGCCAGCGTCTGAACCGTTGAGACGACAATATCCGCTCTCCGCCAGTCCTCAGTATGCTCCTTAAAGATGACTGTATCATAATCAGGCTTCAAATAGTTAATGAAGTTCTTTTTAGCCTGATTTTCCAATTCGATGCGATCAACCAGGAATAAAACGCGATTCGCGTTTCCGCTACGCAAAAACAGGCGTATCACCGCAGCAGAGGTGAGCGTTTTTCCTGTTCCGGTTGCCATTTCAAACAAGAACCGCTGATTTCCGTTCTTCACAGATTCTTGCAGGGCTTTCAGCGCATTGACCTGATACTTTCGCAGCATGCGGAGCCCACGATCCTTTAAGTATTGCGACCTTGTGTCAGGGTTCTGATATTCAGGTGATTCCGCATAACGCGGTTCTTTTACCACCGCAATGTAATCCGAAGTGACTTCTTCGTTATAAAGGCGTGAAGGATCCGCATTAAGCGCCTTGCTGCCCTTTACGCTCTCACAAGAGGGGAAGGAAACGATGATTTGCGGATTGCCTTTATAAATGTTCCAGAAGTAATGAATGTTCCCGTTAGAAAGAATCACATACTTAACGACTGTGATTTTGCATAGTTTCTCGCCTGTTCTTTGCCAACCAGGGGATCATGCTCCTCTGATTTTGCTTCAAGGACGATGAATGGCTTTCCGTTTTCATCAAGGAGGAGGAAATCTATAAAACCATTCTTGGTTTTCTCAAAATTCTCCCCAAATTCATCGACCTTTTTCTTCGTAAGCTTTACATTCGCCTCAAGCTGAATGTTCGCAGGACCAGTCTCGTCATCAAAGAACCGACAGCCAGCAGCCTCAAGCAGTTTATTGATTTTGATTCGAGCCTTTGCTTCTTTTGCTCCCATAATGCACCTTGTCGCCTCAGAAAGTATGATATAAAACTATTTGCTCGAGAACGTTCTAAAACTATACTCCGTGTTTATGCAGATAGTCTAAAACGATCGCGCTGAATTCAGCACTTGCCATGTTTTGATAGTTCGGTTCTATTTTATCTATCCCTTCCAAGAAATCGTGCAATGCTTTTGCACATTTCTGTACTTCTTGAATCTGGCTTTGATGATGCTGTTGCGTTGCCTGCTGCTGGATATATGGTACGTTGAACAAATTAATATATGTATTCATATGATACTCTCCTTTCCACTAAATCATCCAAACGGGCACAATCAGGTTATCTCGATCGATGGCGCTGAAATGATCCGCTAAGCAGAGGATAGCGCCGGTGCCGCGCTGGAGAGGTGACTTATCGATCACGCTGAAAACGCGCGTTAGACGGCTATCCGGCATGGCGGTCTTTTTGATCTCCAGTGGGTATAGTTTCCCGTCGCCCTCCATAAGAATATCAATTTCTTTTGCGTCGCGATCGCGATAGAAATACAAATACGGTTCCTTACACGCATTTTGATAACCCTTCACGATCTCCGACACAGTAAAGTTTTCGAGCAGTGCACCGTTCATTGCCCCACTTTCGGCAACTTCCGGAGACGACCACCGTGTAAGGTAGCAAACAAGTCCGGTATCGTAAAAATACACCTTCGGCGTTTTTATCGTGCGCTTTAGCACATTATTGGAATAAGGATGCAGCAAAAAGATGATCCCGAGTGTTTCCAGGATGTTGATCCAATCCTTTGCCGTCTGAATGTTGATATCCGCATCTTCCGCAAGAGCATTGTAATTCAGAAGCTGCGAGCAGCGCGCGGCGACTGCCGTAACAAAGCGATTGAACTTGAGTGCATCAATGCTTCCGGAAAGCTCACGCACATCACGTTCTACATACGAGGAGAGATAAGACGAATAATAGATATTACGATCCGGCGTCTGGCCGCTGATAACTCCCGGCATAGATCCGTGCCACAGACGAGCGAACAGCTCCGGCGTAGTGACCGGCGTAATCGTATCCTTTTCTGCAATCAGCCGTTCCAAATCCGTTGTGAAAGGCACGCAAGGCGCACCGACAATTTCCCGTTGGGACAGCGGTGAAAGATGCAGCAATGCAACACGACCCGCAAGAGATTCCTGCACACCCCGCATAAGGCGGAAGATCTGCGATCCGGTCATCCAGAAATCACCTGGGTTGTGGTGCTCGTCAATGTGCATCTTGATATAGGTAAACAGTTCGGGCGCGTACTGCACCTCATCGATCAGTACCGGCGGCTTATGAAGCTGCAAAAACAATGCGGGATCGTTTTTTGCCATGTCACGTTCGGCAAGATCGTCCAGCGTCACATACTGTCGCCCGATATTCTCCTTATCAGCAAGCTTTCGGAGCATTGTCGTTTTGCCAGCCTGACGAGGGCCGGTGAGCAAAATTGCGGAGTAATTCTTACTGATCTCCAAGATGCGGTTTTCCATGTGTCGGCTGATGTATTCCATGTTTCACCACCTGAACTCTTTCGCATAGTTTATCTGCATATATTATAACCAAATGAAAAGGATCAGTCAATAAAAATATCGGCAGATTTTTATTAAATATGAAAATCTGCCGATATTCAGAGTAGATTTGTATTGTCTTTTGCCTACATAGGTTTATAGACTGTAATAATACTCCTTGATCTTCATCGCCATCATTGCTCTGCGCTCCTGAAGGAACCGTTGATAATCCGTAGCTGTCATGTGAATGATTTCCGCCGGAATGCAGTTTTCCGATAGGTTCGCCCAGAACTCTTCCTCGTTCGTAATGGTTCCGATCTTCATTTCCTTGGTTTCACATTGATGCAGCGCGATTGAGAAGTAATCACTCGGTGATTTGTCGCTGATGGAAATATTCACGCCAGTATCAAGATAGGCATAGTTTACAACTTGATTATATGCTGACTTGTCCGTGATGCCGCTCTTTTTCAAATACTCCTTCGGGAAAATATGGTGCACATCGCCCGCGCTGCGGAACAAATCGCCAACCGCAAAGCGTTCCTCATTGTCCTTTGCAAGCGGATTAAAAGCGATGCGAATTACCTTTTCTTCGTAATCTTCCGTAAGGATCTTCTGCCCCGCAATCGCCGTCATCATAGCAGTAACACGCTGCTGTCCATCGATCAAAACTTTTTTGCCCACAGCGCTGCCACCATCTTTGAGTTTAACATCCGGGTTCTGCCAAATGATCAGGTATCCTGTCGGATAGCCATTGTAAAGTGAATCGATCAAATCGCGAACTTGCGTTGCTCTCCATACAAACGGGCGCTGAATCTCCGGAACTGCGATTGCGCCGGCTTCAATAAAGCCCAAAAGTGAACTAACCGAATACTGCGTAACGGAATACTTATCAAACGAAATGCTCACTACCCTGTTCTCCTTTTTTGGTTTCTGTCCTTCGTTTTAGTGCAAATAAAAAAGATCGAATTGCAAATTATATTGATATTATACTATTAATTGATCATTTTCACAATGCCTTTTACGGGACAGCAAGAGTTTTTTGCATAAAGAATTCAGGCAAAATGTATATACATACGAAAATTACATATACATTTTCAAAGCGATTATGCAGTCGGTTCGGGCCCGATTTTGACGACAAAATTGACGACACTTTGGCTGAAAAAGAGTGAATTTATTGAATTTCTTGGTACTGGTTAAAATGGCGAAAAAGTCAGTAAAATAGGCACTTTTTCAGGTTTTCTGGGTTGTTTTATCTGTCCCATTTAATGGACTCATAACCCGGAGGTCGTTGGTTCAAGTCCTTCCCCCGCAACCAAATCAGTTACCGTTGTTGATACAATTTCAACAACGGTAATTTTTTATTTATTCCCGTTCTTGAGATGTTTTTGGCACGAAACCGGGGATATTTCGAACATTTCCGGCCAAAAGCAAATTGTATGCCCGGATTTGATGCGGCCATGGTCTGAAAAGGCAGGGCTTGGTAAAATGACAATCGTTATAAGAATATAAACGATAAATTATTACTTACTACAAATATAGAATCGCTTATGGCAACGACGCTGTTTTGAGCCATAGGCGGTTTCGCTTTAATCCTATTGGGACAAAACGGACAGAAAGGACAAAATGTGCCATAGAATACGAAGAGACGAGCAGTTGCTGCGATGATCAGTTGCTAGTCTCTTCTTGTTTGGACTTAGGATTCAAGGTCATTTGGCTTTTGCCTCAATGGATTTAGTAGTGGGACCTTCCAGTACTAAATTCGAATCGAAGTGGGCTTTTCCGTCCTCAACAAGGCGGAGCGAGATATTTTTTTGCAGTAGGTGATGGCAAGCGTCCTGGTCTGTGTGTTCAGGTGACAATCGATGTTGGTAAAACGAAGATTGACAGGAGCGCCATCCAGCAGACGGCAATTGTGGAATGGGTGTCCAAGGTGGAGCCCTGTGCAGAAATGGCACTCGGCATCCAGGAGGCACATAATCTCAAGACCCACATATGGGCAAGCGGCCCCCTCTGCAGGTTGATGCCAACCCAGGTGGAGTTCATCGTCTGGGTGGCCCGGATGCCGAATTAGGGAAACAATAACTTTCCCATAAATTCATGGCATCATTTGTGAGTCAATAACATAGAATAATGCAGGGATCCCAGGTGAAATTGTATTGACTTTCTTTGAAAGTGTGGTACAATGAACTTGACAGATGGTACCTTGTGTGCTAGACTGTCCATCATCTCATCTACCATGTTGTAGAAGGAGACCAAGGTTGTCGCATGGCGGCGACCTTTTTTATTGTCCGAAATACGACCAAGAATACTTCTCACAATCCTTAGAAAAATCACGTTTTTCTGAAGTGAAGAAAACAGGAAATGCGGAGATCAGACGATAGAATCTCTTTTCAGCGGAAAAAATGAGCACATAATCTACTCCGTACTGATTATAGCGTAAGTACAATTTGGGGCTTTGTTTCCCATTTCCTGGTTTCATCCATACCTTTACGGATTTATCATCACGACTTGCAAGTTTGATAATATCCACAATCCAAGGAAGGCGGCTTGCTCTAAGAAGACAGATGTTGCGATTTTCGGTTCCATATTTGATGGATACTTGCTTCGTACCAGAGGTACAGTTTTCATTGCAGAGGTTAATGTTGGGATCATTGACACATGGTAAAACTTTAAATTTATGTTTCTCTTCCAAGCTGATTAAGTGCCAGAAGCCCACGGGGCGATTGTCAATGATCTCATTCGCTTCGATAAAGACTTCTTTGTCAAAGAGAGTCGGACGGCGAGTTCGGTCATTGATGTTTTCTTGGAAATAGCTGAAAGTGCTCTCAATATCCGCATCAATATCTCCTGTTAGGTTGAGAGGCGGGGACAGTTTGTTATCCATTTTTTATTTCGTCAGCCTCCACAGAAAAACATCAAATTTTTTTTCGCCCCGTCGAGTACCAAACTTTATGGCAGATCCATACTTTTCGATAAGGCTGTCAACAATAGAATTCTTTGCAGTACTTGATCCAGAGCTATGATAATGTCCATTATGGTAGTATCCAATTGCTCCCATAATAAAATCTGTTAACTGCAGAATTTCGGATTCATGCGATTTTATCTGAACGATTTCCTTGATGACTTCATGTTTGAAATCATACTGGTTGTTGCAGAGAACATTATGGAGCTTCTTTACTCTCGGCCCACCGCAGGTGTCCTTAATATCCACAAAGATACGATATTCCTCAGAATAGTCCACCATAGCGTCCAGCAGATAGAAATATGTCTTGTAGTACCACAAATCATGGCTACCTTGGTTATATTTTGCATGGTCAAGGTTTTCTTTATCTTTAAGAACAACTGCTCTAAAGGCTAATGCATCTTCGTTATAAAAGTACTCCAGAAGTTCTTGATAGAGACCAATCTTAGAAGGAGATACGCCAGTCCATTTGATTTCCGTCCAGCTAGATAATCCGTGTTTTTTCTTTATATTTCGGATATCGTCATAGACTCTTTTTCTCTTTTCGACGGGGCAGCTAATTGCGCCCATTATCATTGCATGAGCAGAGTCGTGTTCGAGGTGACAACTTTCATCGCAATAAATGTTTATCATAACGGTTATACCTCATATATGAAAAACTAATGTGTTTTGTACTATTATACACAAGATATAGCAGATAATCAAGCTATATGTATGCAACGAAAATGGCAACAACCTATCCTTGTCTTGTAAAAAAGCGCTGCGGAAAGGATGTAAGAAATAAGAAGTTCTGGAGATTACAAGTTGGCTGATAGAGTACATCCGTCATGGTCACCTCGTTGTTTTTCATTGAACTGTATGTAGCGGAAAAGTCCGTGAATTTGAGAGATCAGGGATATGAAAAAAGCCAGTCAGATAGAATCTATTCTGTCAACCTGGCGTTTCTTTGTTTTTCATAATGCGGTTATGATCTCTCGGCCGTCCTTAAACCGGAACACCACTCGCTCGTCGGCGTGGACGGTGACGTGGTCGATAGTGCCGTGCCAGAGTTTTTCGTCGAAGACTACGGGCAGGGTGTCCAACTCACCCAGTTCGAACATCATGCCGCCGATGGTGATGGCGTCCGCCTTCATTTTGTCCCGCTGTTTTTGCAGTGCTGCCAGCTTGGCTTCAGTTTCTTCAAAGCGGCTACACAGTTCGGCGTGGGTGGTACGGTAGGTTTCTTCGGTCATGGTGTTGGCGGCGTTTTCTGCGATGCACAGGCGCAGCATCCCGGTGATGGTGGTCAATTCCTCTTCCAAAGCCTGAATATCCGCATCAATGAAGTCCGTGTCCGTGAGCATCCGCTGGGCATAGCGGAGCTGGTCGATGGCGGCGTCCCGGTCGGAAAGATACTCCCCAAGGGCTGCCAAGTACAGTTCTTTCAGCCGCTCCTCGGTCAGGTGGGGTGTTTCGCATTTGCGTTCCCCTTTGAACTTGCCGTTGCATTGCCAGATAACACGACGGTAGCGGTCTGTGGAGTGCCAGGTTTTGGCTCCGAAAATATCACCGCAGTCGGCACAGATGATCTTCCCGGAGAAGGGACTGGTCTGATGGTGCCGGTTGCGGCTGTTTTTGCGCCGTTCCATCTCCACCTGAACCTGCTCCCATTCCCAAGGCTCGATGATGGCGGGATGGCTGTTCTCCACATAATACTGAGGGACCTCTCCCTCATTAATCTTGGTTTTCTTGGTGAGGAAATCCACCGTGAAAGACTTCTGAAGCAGAGCGGAACCCTTGTACTTTTCATTCCGCAGGATGCTCTCCACGGTGGCTCTCTGCCAGACGGTCTTTTTTCCGGGGGTAGGGATGCCCTCCTCCGTCAGCATGGTGGCAATGGCATTGGTGGATTTCCCCCGAAGGAACTCGCGGTAGATGCGTTTGACGATCTCCGCTTCCTCCGGGACGATCTCCGGCAGCCCGTCGGCACCTTTGCGGTAGCCCAGGAACTGGCCGTAAGGGATGCTGACTTTACCGTCGGAGAACCGTTTCCGCTGCCCCCAGGTGACGTTTTCGGAGATGCTGCGGCTTTCCTCCTGAGCCAGACTGGACATGATGGTGATGAGCAATTCCCCCTTGGAGTCGAAGGTCATGATGTTCTCTTTCTGGAAGAAACACTCACAGCCGGCCTCCTTCAACTTGCGGATGGTGGTCAGGCTGTCCACGGTATTTCGCGCGAATCGGCTCACACTCTTGGTCACAATCAGGTCGATTTTTCCCGCCAGGGCATCCCGGATCATGCGGTTGAAGCCGTCCCGGCGCTTGGTGTTGACGGCGCTGATGCCCTCATCGGTGTAGACCTCCACGAAGTCCCAGTCGGGGTTCTCCTGGATGAACCTGGTGTAGTAATCCACCTGGGCTTCATAAGAAGTAAGCTGTTCTTCGCTGTCCGTGGAGACACGGGCGTAAGCGGCTACCCGGCGGCGAACCCGTTCCTTGGTGGGTGTTTTGGTATGGATATTCAGTGTGGCGGGGATGACCGTAACATTTTTAGCTTTCGGCATGACGTTGCTTCCTTTCCCTTGTTTTCTCTCCGGCTGCCCGGCGCATTTCCGATGTCCAACTCTCGGCACGGGAGCGGTCCTGCCACCGCTTCACGGCGTTGGTTCCGTCCTTGAGGGTGAACTCCAGAAGATTATCGTTGTGGGCTGTAATCGCCGTTATTTCGCCCGTATGCCCAACCAGGGCGGCAGTCTGCATCAACTTTTCCTCCGGAATAGCTTTGGAGGGGCAGTAGGATTTGCCGTAGGAATTGTAGGTGGAGCAGATCCAGACCGGCCCCGTGGCGGTGGTTTTGCGGCGGTAGTGCTTGCCGCAGATGGCGCAGGTGATAAGCCCCGTGAAGGGGGATGTTTGCGGGGGCTTGGTTGGAGCATACTTCTCTTTTCTCCGCCGGATCTCCGCCTGGACGGCATTGAAAGTTTCCGGCGGAATGATGGCTTCGTGAGTATCCGTCGCGTGATACCGGGGCAGCTCTCCCTGGTTCTTCCGGGTGACTTTGGTCAGATGATTCTCCCGGAATTTGGTCTGGAGCAGGAGATTCCCGGTATAGGCATAGTTGCGGAGAATTCGTTCCACGGCACTCTTGTGGAACACGTAGCCGCTCTGGGTGGCGTATCCGCTTTCGTTCAGCCGTTTGGCGATGGCGGTGACACCCTTTCCAGCCAGGTAGTCATCGAAGATGATTCTGACGATCTCCGCTTCTTCCGGGACAATGGCCAGCTTCCCGTTCTCCCGGCGGTAGCCCAGCATGAAGAATCGCCAGGGGATGCCTTCTTCAAAGTTCCGTTTCACC
>OMCP01000507.1_pt1 | contig 12977 bp, 7 predicted proteins | sample 1646051 | NCBI WGS metagenome assembly OMCP01 (sample SAMEA103958146, study PRJEB25191) | human gut metagenome
CAAAGCCGCTTATCGGTCAGACTGCATCAGAGTTTTTAAGGCTTTATCCGTCAGCAAATATCTTAGTTGCCACAGAGCGTGATTTTGAAAAAAGCCGCAGAAAGCAGTTCGTATCAAGGATTGCGACAGGTGACTATGACTGCATTATCATGTCACACTCGCAGTTTGAGAAAATCCCGATCTCAGCAGAGAGAAAGGAAAGAATGCTCAATGAGCAGATAGATGAAATCAGCTATGCGATTGATGAAATGAAAGAGCGTAATGGAGAGCGTTGGACTGTAAAACAGATGGAAAGCCAGAAGAAAAAGCTGGAGGAGCAGCTTAAATCACTATCTGATGAAAGCAGAAAGGATGACCTTATTACCTTTGAGGAGCTGGGGGTAGATTCTATCATGGTAGACGAAGCACATAATTTTAAGAACCTTGCGATTTTTTCAAAGATGAATAATGTGTCAGGTATCAGCAGCAGTGGAGCAAAGAAGTCAACAGATATGCAGCTTAAATGCCAGTATTTGTCTGAGATAAATGATGGCAGAGGCATTGTATTTGCAACAGGTACACCAATATCCAATACCATGTGTGAGATGTATGTCATGCAGCTTTACTTGCAGAAAGCGGCACTTGAAGAGATGGGGATTTATCACTTTGATTCCTGGGCAGCGAACTTTGGTGAAGTGACAACCGCACTGGAGCTTACTGTAGAGGGAAGCGGTTTCCGTTTTAAAAGCAGATTCAATAAGTTTACGAATCTGCCGGAGCTTATGAATATCTTCCGTGAGGTAGCAGATGTGCAGACCGCAGACATGCTTGACCTTGATGTGCCGGCTCTTCGTGGCGGCAAGCCTATCATAGTGGAGTCGGAGCCTGACTGGTATGTGAAGCAGGTCATGGAAGACTTTGTTGTGAGGGCAGAGCGTATCAGAGGCGGTGGAGTTGATCCAAGTGCAGACAACTTCCTAAAGATTACCCATGAGGCAAGATTACTCGGAACAGATGCAAGGCTGATTGATAAGGATGCGCCGAACAATCCGGATGGAAAACTCAATAAGGTAGCAGAAAATGTCTGGAAAGAATATGAGAAAGGAAATGCCAACGGTCATATAGGCTGCCAGCTTATTTTTTCAGATATCGGCACACCGGGACCGGATAAGGACTTTACCATCTACGATTATCTGAAGGAAACACTTATCCAGTATGGTATTCCGGCAGATGAGATAGCATTTATCCATGATGCCAAAACGGATGCACAGAGGGATGCACTTTTTAAGGAAATGAGGACAGGTAAAAAGAAAGTTCTTATCGGTTCAACGGACAAGTGTGGAACAGGTGTCAATGTGCAGACACACCTTGTAGCAATGCATCATGTGGACTGCCCATGGAAGCCAAGCTCCATTGAACAGAGGGAAGGACGAGGCATCAGGCAGGGCAATGAAAATGAAGAGGTGGCAATCTACAGATATGTCACCAAAGGAACCTTTGATGCATACAACTGGTCACTTGTTGAAAATAAGCAGCGATTCATCAGTCAGGTCATGACAAGCAAGGCTGTAAGCCGAAGCTGTGAGGATATCGATGAGGCAACACTTTCCTATGCAGAGATTAAAGCGGTTGCCACAGGCAATCCTTTAATCAAGGAAAAGATGGAGATTGACAATGATGTCCAGAGATTAAAGCTATTGAAGGCATCTTATGACAATCAGAGATATGGCTTGCAGGATAACTTTATGATTAAGTACCCGAAGCTCATTAAGACAGCAACCGAAAAGCTTGCCAATGTAAGAGAGGATGTAAAGGCAAGGGATAAAGAACTGATTGATAATCCGGAATTTGCCATTACCATAGGCAAAGCAACCTACACAGAGCGTGTGGATGGAGGAACGATGATGCTTGAAGCAATCAGCAAATGTAAGACCGGAGAGACAACTGCAATCGGTAAATTCCATGGATTTGAACTGCTTGTGGAAAAGAACTTCCTTGGTATCAATTATATGGTGCTTCGTGGAAAGACTGAGTACAAGGCAGAGCTTTCCACAAGTCCGGTCGGCAGTATGGTAAAGCTGGAAAACCTGTTCAACGGACTTCATGAGAACATTGATTTTCTGGAAAAGAAGATTGAGCAGTATCAGAATGACCTTGAAGCATCAAAGACTGAGTATGACAAGCCATTTGCGTACAGCAAGGAACTGGAAGAAAAGCTGGCAAGGCAGTGTGAACTGAATGCCCAGCTTGATCTTGAGAACGCAAAGGCTGTGGATGCAGACCTGAGCGGACCGGAGGAAGAAAGAGAAGCAGATGACAGGATGGAATCTGCAGCAATTGTAGCAGAGGATAAAGGTGCTTATACAGCCGACAGAGAGGGCAGAACACGATAGGAGAGTGAATAATATGAGCATAAGAAAAGTGGTCGCAGGACTACTGATTACAGCAGGGATTGCCATTATGGCAGTCCCTTTTTTCTGGAGGGCAACCGGAGAAAAACAGACAGAACAGCTCATAAGTGAATTTGAGCAGACATTGGAGGATGATTACGATGAAGAAACAGATGTGGAGGAAGAGCAAACCTCCATTAGTGAAGAGGATGAAGCCATTCTTAAAGAAGGCGGTGTTATCGGCATCATTGAGATACCGGGGTTAGATATCAGGTATCCGGTAATGGAAGGAACCACAAGTAAAGTGCTTAATGCAGGGATTGGTCATATAGAAGAGACTGCAGGAATCGGTGAGAGTGGCAACTGTGTATTGTGCGGTCACAATGGCAGCAGATATGGCACATTTTTTACACCACTAAGTCAGATATCCATAGGTGATGAAGTGATGATAACCGACAAAAAGGGACAGGAGCATATCTATGAGGTAACAGAGACAGAGGTAGTAAATCCGTATGATAACAGCATCAAGACACAGGGAGATGAAAAAGAATTAACTCTTTTTACCTGTTCCCAGAAAGGAACCATGCGTTTTGTGGTCAGGTGCATTTATAAGGAGGCGGTTATGGATGAATAAGAGATACCGGTTAGCTGAGATAGAAGAGGCAGTATCGGAAATGGAAGAGTTAATTGACATCGAGGATGATATTGCAGAGATTAATGATGACTTTCAGATAGTTGTAAGCGGCTGGTCTGTGTATGTCGAAAGTCTGAATCTGACACTCAGACAGGGAATAGCCTGTGTATGGGATGCAGAGGAAGGATTATTTATGCCTGATTTTGATGTGACTATCGTGTATGAGGGGAACATTGAAACACAGGAGTGGCTCTACTACGAGCAGGACGGAATGGTCGTTACACTTGGCAACTGGCTTAATGGCAGATTGTCTTGTGAACAGATAGAACAGCTTTGGTGTGAGCTTATCATACCGGAGCAAAACAAAGAACAAAAAGAAAGCGAGGAATAGCATATGAAGTATTCAATTAAGGTAAACGAAGTAAGGGCAAAAGAGGGCAGCAATATCAAAGGAGCAGGAAGGCATCCCGGGAGAAGGCTGTCGCAGTGGTTTCTGAGCTGAAGGCTATGAAGCTGCCGGAGGCTGCGAAGAAAGTAGCGGATGGCATTGAGGAAACGCTGACCTACTGTGACTTCCCCTCTGAGCATTGGGTGTATGTAGATCCGAACCAACAATGTGATCGAACGGATGAACCGTGAGATCCGGCGCAGGACGAGGGTAGTCGGTGCGTTTCCTGACGGAAACTCTGCGCTGATGCTGGTCTGCGCACGGCTTCGTCATGTAGCCGGAACCCAGTGGGGCAGCAAGAAATACATGAATATGAAGCACTTGGAAGCCATGGAGCAGGAGCCACTGGTTGGATAAGTAGCAGCCAGGTCACAAAGCGTCAAGGGCAAGACAAGCGGCGTACCGCCGCCCTTGACCCTTTGCGCCCTGCCTGCTGAAAAGTAACCAAGGGGCGGTTAAGCCGCCCCCTGTAATAGATTTCTACTAGAGCCAAAATCAATTTTGCGCATAACTCTTGACACTACCTCCTACGGTGTTGTTTTTACTATCCTATCCGGTTGAATCCGATGCCTTGTCTATCATACACGCTGTGCTGCTTCATCAGAAGCTTTGGGTGCGATCAGATCACCTTTCTTTTTCTGACGATGGCAACAACAAGAGTTACGATGTTCCAGAGCAGGGATGTAACCGAAACGGATACGGCTGCGGTAGCAAGGGGCTTGGAAACGCTGACTCTGTCGCTGATCGCGGAAATATTGCCTGCGTCAAGCGTTGTATTATCGGTCAGCGTAAGGATCAGATTGCCGTCATCGTCAATGCGGCAGCCCTTGATTCCGATGCCGTCTTTACCGTCAGCACCGTCCTTACCGTCTTTTCCGTCTGTGCCGACGATCTTGCCGAGGTTGGTAACAACCCCGTCGGTAAAGGTGATGATAAGATTGCCGTCTGCGTCAATATGCGCTGACTGAATTCCGGTTCCGTTCAAGCCGTTTGAACCATTTGATCCGTCTTGACCGTTTTGACCGTCCTGACCGTCCTTGCCTGCGTCACCCTTGTCGCCCTTGGCTCCGGTGACATTTCCGAGATTGTACACAGTGCCGTCGGTCAGAGTAATGATGAGGTTGCCGTTTTCATCTACAACAGCATCCTTGACGCCGACACCGGCAGCGCCGTTGTTTCCGGCATCGCCCTTGTCGCCCTTATCACCTTTATCGCCCTGGTTACCTTTATCTCCGGTGACCTTGCCTGCGTTATGCACGGTGTCGTCGGTCAGCGTAATAATCAGGTCGCCGTTCTCGTCGATCGTCACCGATTTAACGCCTACGCCTGTAGCACCGGTTTCGCCTTGGTCGCCCTTATCGCCTTGGCTGCCTTTATCTCCGGTAACCTTGCCGAGGTCAAGCACGGTATCATCGGTGAGGGTAATAATGAGATTGCCGTTTTCATTGATGACAACGGATTTTACACCTACGCCGGTGTCGCCCTTATCACCTTGGTCGCCCTGGTCGCCTTTGTCACCCTTGACATCGGCTACAATAACGGTAATGAGCATATCGCCGTCCACCGTAAAGGTGACTTCGGTCTTATTGATTTCAGAAAGCAGCTCGCCGCCGATGTACCAGCCCTTGAGAATATAGGTCGGGTCAAGCGTTACGGTTGCGGTAAGCACCGTTCCCTCGCACACCTTGTCGCCGCTGGCGATTTTTTCACTGCCGTTCTTTACCGAAAGGATACAGCCGTCCAAAGTCATGGGGAATGTGACTGTATATTCCGGTATCTCCTCGATTTTCACTGAGATGTTGGTATCCGCCTTGATTGCGCCGGTTCTATAGGTATAGCTGCCGTCGCCGTTGTCGATCCACGAATCTGCATCTGCAAGGCGGTAGTTTTCCTTCGGCTTGACTGTGACGGTGATTTCATCGCCGTAGCGAACGGTTTTGCCACTTACGAAATCCTTGTCACCGTTTTTGATTGTCATATCTGCGTGCTTCGGGCTATCCACCATAACCGTGTATTGCTCGATTTCGGTGAAATACACCTGAATATCGGTTTCGGTATCCACCACAAGCTCATAATCATACTGGCTGTACAACTTGTCGTCGGTCGTTACGGTGTCAACCTTGCTGCCACGGGTAATGACGAGCTTCTGCACACGGTAATTTTCCGCCGCCTGTGCGGTAAGAGTAATTTTCGTGCCGACGGGAACGCCTGCGCCTGACTGATAGCCCTGCTTGGTCGCTACGGCACCGGTCTGTTCACCGCTTGTGGCAGAATAGGTCAAGCCTACACGCACGGGAACATCAAATTCCACACCGATCTCGGTGTCCTTTGTGATGGTCATGGTGAAGCTTTCGCCGCTTTGTCCCTTGGCATCGTCCGTCCATGCGCGGAACTTGCAGCCTGCGTCCGTCTTGACGGTGAAGGTCAGCTTGGAATTTACAGGAACATACACGCTGTTATTCTCATTCAGAGTAACGCTGTCGCCGTTTGTATCGGTGATTTCCACCGTGCCGCCCTCTGCCGGGATATTGACCTTTACAAGCCTGCCGATTTCAGAAAGACTTACGAATTCTGCCTCGACTGTGTATTTTTCGGAAGCAAGCCCCAATGTATAGCTGTTAGAGCCTGCCGCGTCTATAGTTTCGGTGGTGCCACTTGCGTCGGTAATTTTCCATGATTTCAGTCTGTAGCCCTTGCCGGGTACGGCGGTAAAGGTCACATTATCGGTAACCGTGCCGCCGGGGGCATTCAGAGGAACATCGCCCACCGCCGCGCTGACCGTACCAATCACCATGCCGTCTGCCGTGTAGGTATCGGTAAATGTGATCTGAGCGGAATTTATTGCTCGCTTGGTGGAAACACGCATATTGGCTTCACCGTTCAGAGTAAAGGCACATACGATTGTTCCGTCTTTTTCGGGTGTGAATACCATTGTTTCACCGCCGTTGTCGAGGGTAAGGGATACAAGCTCATACTGCCCGCTTTTCGGGGTGACCTTTACCTTGATGATTTCGCTCTCGCTGATCTCATCTCCGGATTGGATCTCAACATTGCCGAGATGCCGCACCTTGATGTCGGAAGCCTTTGCGTTATCCACTGAGTAGTTGACCTTATAGAACCTCTTTGCCGTGGTAACTTCGGCAATATTCGACCATGTGCTTTCCTTTTCTTTGCCGTCCACCTTGCAAACGGAGGTAACAGCAAAACCCAAGTTGGTATTGGTTTTCAGGTTCTCAATCTCATAGGATGTCGTATCGGCAGGAAGCAGATCGGAAATTTTCGTACATTCGCCGTTTTCCGCGCGATACACATAGTAACCCTCTACCTCCGGCCAGCCGGGGGTCTTGTCGGGCTGAGACCATGTAAGATGCACCGCATCATCTGCAAACAGGTTTGCCTCTAAATCATCTACTGCAGGAGCAGGTGTGCTGACATTTGATAGGCTGTAGCCGATAAAGACGGTCTTGTTGCCTTCCTCACCATAGAGGTGCCTGAACCACTGCCCCAGCGTCCAGTCAAAGGTATACTGCGTGTAAATGCTTGCCGGGATTCCTTCCTCGGCAAGAGCCGGGCCGTCAATGTCGTTGACCGCACCGATGCATCCCTGCGAGGAGGTTTTGGTGGTCGAAACGCCCGAACCGTTGCTGTAACTCAGACTTGTTTCAAAGCCCACATCGTGCGAGAATAGGATACCGTCGCCGAACACGCCGAAGCTGATGGAGAAGTTGAAGTAAAATCCGTGAGAAATCTCCTCGGAGACCGATTTGATATTGCTCTTGGAATAGGAAACCTCATTCAGACCTCCCGCATAGCCCATACGGATAGTGTTCTGGCTGAGCTGCTGAGCGCCGAGTGCACTGTATGCGCCCCAGCCCAACTGATTGTACATATAGGGGTTGCCCTCGTTGCCGTCCAGCCAGTTTTCCGCTTCGTTGATTTTTTCAAGACGGTAGTAGCAGGCTTCATCTTTGGAGGTCTTATCCGACTCCTTGGTGATGGCGCGATTGCCCTTTTTCTCCATATAGGAGTTGTATTCTTCAGCAAAGCTGTTGTAGTCGTCAATGCTCATCTGCTGATACACCGGCTGCTGCGGAATCGACAGGCTCATTGCCGTGCCATCAGACCACTCGCCGTTTTCGTCCAGCACCTCATAGCAGTAGACAAATACCGGTGTTCTTGCAACCAGTGCCGTGTTATATGCCTGCGCCTTGACAGTCATGGCGTATTCGGTTTCCAGCGCTTCAGTGTAGGTCTTGCTCCATTCAAGAGAATAGCCCGCTGAAATATTTAGTTCAAAGGGGGCAAGCAGTCCGCCATAGCTGTAGGACATACCCACGCTGTAGGAAACATTTTTCGAGGAAGATTGCTCCAGCTCGTAGCTTTCGGTTATGGTATAGTCGGTCTCGTTATTTGCCGAGTCGCCCAGCGCTGCAAAGTAGGGCGCCGCCTGCATGACCGCCTTGACCTCCGGGTCGCTGTAGGCGTAGCTTACGCCCTTGTAGCGGGCGATAACGCCATCCTGGTCGCGGTCGCAGGATGTGAGCACCATCTGTGCGCCGGTGCCTTTATAGCCGCCGTCAACTTTGTCGGGTCCCCAACCGGATATTGTTGTACTAAAGCCGGTCACAGTGCCGTAATCGGTCACATTGCCTTTACTGTCTTTTTTGTCATTGTTATATACGCCGGCGATCATGCACTTTTTAAAGGAATATTCTTTGTCATTGTCGCGGCAGGAGGCAACGAACACGATCTGCTCTCGGCCTGCCGTGTTGCCGTCAAAGTTGCCGACCACGACTGAGCGCATATATTCCTCTTTTCCGCCAAGGCCTTCGTCAAACTGGAATCCGCTCGTTGAAGCCTTGTTTAATTCGCCGGTAGCGGTGTTGTATGTATACAATGAGCCGTTGATAAAGATATACTCTGCGGCGTTTGCTCCGTTATAGGCAACGGCCTCGACCGCAAACTTGGTTACACATTCGTCTTCTGACCAGCCGTTGGCGGCCATGGTCTTGACCTCGGATTGTACGAATCCATTGTTCTGATTGCTGAGGAGTATGCTGTATGCAAAAGTATCTGTAATCCTCATCGACATCATAATGGGGTTATAGCCGCTTTTGCGCTGTAATGAATCTAGCTTTGCTCCGGCAACAACGAGGTCGTCGCAGCCGTCGTTGTTGAAATCACCGCAGGCAAGCCCCCCGTCGTAGACGGATGTCCATGTATTATATGTCGAGTCGTACCCGGTTACATTATTTATTGAATATTTTTTGTCAGGCAGGCTGTCTACAAAAGCCAGCCCCTCTCTTCTGCCGGTCTTGCCGTACAGTATTTTGACCTGCGGGGTCGGGTCAATATATGCGCCTTTAGAATTGTATGACAACACTGCCAGGTCGTCTATTCTGTCGCCGTTAAAGTCGCCGACGACCATATCGACCGTCAGCTTTTTCCAATGGTTAGCCAGTGTATTATTTTTTGAGCCGTTGATGGTATCTGCAACGCCCTTGTTACCACTAAGGTTGGTTTGATAATTATTAACATAATAGTCATTCAGCAGCTCATCTCCAAGCTGATAATACCCCGGACCGTTTTCACGGCGATTCAGCATGGTAAGCTCACCGTCGGCATATTCATATTCCTTAATAAAACAGCCTGCCATCATATTGGCGGAATAATAGTCCAGATCGGTAATGCGGCGTATCTCCTTTTTGCTGTTCGCCACATAGATGATAAGGGTATCCTTGCCGTCGTTGTCAAAATCTCCGGCTACAATATCAATATATTTGTTGGAATCATAACCGTGGATTTGCAGATCTCCGTCACTGTCAAACGCCCAGTTCATTTCGCCGACAACCTCTGAGCTGCAGAGCTTGCCATCCCTTGCGTCGTATACAAAGAGATAAACATTTTTATCCCGACGGTTAAGACCAACATAGGCAGCATGGTCGTTACGACCGGTGCCGTCCGGGTCAAACGATGCGGACTGTATCAGAACGCAGTTGCTTAAATCAACGAAATTCATGTTAGGCAGCGAACTGTTGGATGCAGTACGTTTACTATATACAAAGTTATACAGGTCACTTGCCGTTCCGACATCTGCTATCTTGCCGGTAATGTGATTGGTGTAGGTTTCTAAATAAAGCAGCTCGCTTTGCTCCACCATCGCAAATGGGCGGTCAACATCGTAACCGTAAGGGTTGGTTGTCTTGTCGTACCCGGCAGGTACAGTGTTTTTCATCAGCGAATTGGCTGCATCGGATGAAAAGGTCGGGCTGTCGCTGCTTGCGGAAAACGCCGAAAGCGGCAGACAGGCAACGATCATCACAAGCGCCAGTGCTGCGCACACTGCCCGTCGGATGATAAATTTTTTGTTCATAGCTCAGGTCTCCTTTGATAATTTGGTTTTGCTGTCCGCTACGACAGCAGATTCTGAAAGCGGATAAGCAAGCGTGGACATGATATTTCACGATACTTATACTATTATCTATTCTATCATAACAGGGGCAGTTTCGGTTGTGTCGTTTACGCTGTATTTCGGTCGTTTACGCTGTAAACGGTCGCTCGGGCGGAATACCCCTTGTAAAAACACGGATTTTCAAGTACAATAGTATACGGATAATTTTCCACATATCAAATGCAGAAAAAATGAAATGGGGAGGTGCCTCGTCGGAATGAAAAAAACTTTACGGTGGATATGTTTAGCGCTATTCTTTGCGCTTTGCATCGGTATGCTCTGCTTTTTGCAGAAATTCACGAAGCTCAATACATCCATACAATACCTTGAGTGGCAAACCGCCTACACGGTAGGAACAGACGGCACGGAAACGGAGCTGGATTATACCGTGTCGCCCGAAAAGGGAGACCGCTTTCGCCTGGAAACAGTCGTCCCGGCAAGCAGCGAATACGGCAATTTGGTATTTGAAACGGCAGGGCTGAATATGACCGTCAGCATAGACGGGAAAGAGGTATGGCAGTCGGAAACCGCGGTGCCGGAGAATGCCGTGGGTCAGACGCAGGCGATTATCCCTCTGCCGCAAAACACGGAGTGCCGCCTTACGGTTACCGGCACGGTGACTGACACAGCAAGCCTTATTTTCCCGCCGCTGCCGCGCTTTGTGCCGGTGGATGCGCAAGAAATCGAAAGCTACGCTTATGCAAACTACTACGGTATTCCTGCCGGTGCTACCGCTTTTATATCGCTGATGATTGCCGGGTTGTTCCTTTTGAGCGTGACACGCAAAAAGGCAGATTGGAGTCTGATACCGCTTTTCCTTGCCTCTGTGGGGCTTACGATGCAATGGATCACCAAAGGAATGGGACACCATTTTCTCAGCGACGGGTTGGTCGATTTTCTGAACCGGCAAGAGATCGGTATTCTGCTGCTCGTACTTTTGGTCGTTTATCTTGTGATGAACCGTCAGCGTAAATTTTGGAAATACTTAGGAATTTCCGCTATTGCCAGCGCCGCCGCATTGGGGGTTGCATACACGGTATCATTTTTCAGAAAAAGCTACCTTTTCAAATATATCGGCAGGTTAATTTCGGATGTTACGGAGCTTGCGGATTATTCGGGGCTTTTGTATTGGGTCACCGTTTGGATGGTTGCGGTGTGCGCCGTTATTTCCGCCTATGCCGTAATGCGTTCGATTATTGCACAGCAGATGGAAAGCAAAACGCTCCGTCTGCGCAACGAATTGATTATGAACAGCTATCGTGCGATGGAAAGCAAAGTGACCGACAGCGCCGCCATTCGTCACGAAATGAAGCATAAAATAATCGCTCTTGACGCATTGTATCAAAAGGGCGATATTGATGCGCTGGGGCAATTGATCGGGGATATAAAGCAGCAAAACGATCATTTGGCGCAAACGCAGTTTACCGAAAATTTCACAGTCAATACGATCCTGCAGGACGCCGCTTATCGTGCCGCCCAGTCGGACATCCGCTTTGAGGCGCTTGTTTCCGTTCCGCCGCAGCTTACCGTTGCGGAAAGCGATCTGTACGAGCTGCTTATGAATATGCTTGACAACGCACTGGAAGCCGCCGCCGAGGCGGATGCCGGAAAACGATTTGTCCGCTTTCAGATTGAAACAAAGAACGGCTTTCTTGCCGTTAAGTGTGAAAATTCGTATGCCGGCAAGCGCAGACAGGATGCGTACGGCAACTATGTCACGACCAAGAACGACGCCGAAATCCACGGCTTCGGCTTAAAGCTGATGAGCGCCGTTGCCGTGCGTTACCACAGCATACTGGATATTTTTACTTCGGAGAATCAAACCTTCACCGTTCAAACGGCGCTGAAGCTGCCGAAGAAATAAACAAAAACAAAGAAGGACACCGCTTTAAAATAAACGGAGTCCTTCTTTTTTGCTTTAAATAGCTATTGATTTATATAGCGCACAAATGCACTTTGAAAGGCTTTATAATAGGTTCTCCCCATCGGGAGCGTTTCGCCGCTTTGCAGGGAAAGCTCAGTCCGCCCGATTTCCCGTACCTCATCCAAATTCACAAGATAACTGTTGTGACAGCGTGCAAATTGCCCCATCGGAAGCTGCTTTTCAAAATCCGAAAGCGAAAAATAATAGGTGCTGTTACCGTTGCTTTGATGAATTACGATGCTGTGGTTGTAGCTCTCAATGTACCAAATATCCGAAAGTGATAAATGCACCAGCTTCTTCCCGATATGCACCACAACCGTTTTAGGTATGTAATTCAATTTAAGATCAGTGTGGATCGCGCTCGCCAAAGCCTCTCGGCGCACGGGCTTTAAGAGAAAATGGATAGGCTGAACGCCGTACCCTTCGCCGAGGTAATTCTCACAGGCTGTCACAAAAATAATGGACACACGATTGCCTTTCTCTCTTAAAGAACGGGCAAGCTCCATACCCGTCATACCTTCCATTTGAATGTCAAGTATCAGCAGATCAAAAGGACAGCTTTCGGTATCCAACCGTTTTTCAAGTTCACAGGCCGAACGGAAAGGTTCAAGCCTATATTCAACACTGTCATTGGTTAAAATATCACTGCAAAGAGAACATAAATTTTCTCGTATTATATTGTCATCATCGCAAACTGCAATTCGGTATGCGCTCATTTTCTCACCTGCAAATTCGGAATTATTTTGTTTAATTATATCATATTTTCGAGCAGATTGCAACCAAGACGGCATATCGGTCGCGCATTACAGGTCAAGGATCGGCTTCGCAAACCCACAAGCAAGAATTGATGCATTTCAAAAGTGAGATATCAGAAGTAAAAATGTTAAATTAAACAAGAGCGTCTTTCAACTGAACAATACGGCAGGAAGAAAAAGACTGCTGTGCGTTTTTTATGATCACAGCGGTCTTTTCTGTATATCGAGATATCCTCGGTTATTGTTTTTCTTTCTGCTTGTTATAGCTTTTCAGTTGGGTAGTTCACTTTCTCCTGCCACCATGACAGGTGGCACCTGTCAGCTTGTAGGCGCATATAAAAGGATTTGCAACAGTAGTATTTGGTGATTCATTTAAGATCACCAATATTGCAATCC
>OMCP01000534.1_pt1 | contig 12424 bp, 5 predicted proteins | sample 1646051 | NCBI WGS metagenome assembly OMCP01 (sample SAMEA103958146, study PRJEB25191) | human gut metagenome
TGACATAGTTAATGATGTTGTAGACATTATAAAGAAACATGGTAAATTAACCGCTAGTGATTTACTTGCTATTAGAAATTATCTAAATCAATTAGGAGTGGATAAAAAATTAATTGATAAACTTATTAAACAATATACAGATAAAGTAGTACCTGACCCAGTAAAACCTGGAGATGATACAAGTAAAATAAGTGAGGACACAGAAGATTATAGAGCAATAAATATAAAGAAAATAGACAATGGATTATGGATAGGAGATAGTAGAATTCATGACTGTATAAAATACAAATGTGGAGAAATAAAAGGTAAAACACCTACTACTCAACCACAACCTGATAAAAAAGAAGATAGCAGTAAAACTGCAAAACAATACAAAGCAGCCGTAGATTATTATGCCGGCTTTGGACTTGGTAAGTGGAGTGATAAATATAGTGATGTTAGAAATATGCGTAGCAAATCCAACCACTGGAAAATATATGCCCCAGTTGAGTATTATAGTAAGAAATTTGGACTTGACCCACAACTAGTTTACGCAATGATATATGCAGAATCTAGTGCCGACCCATACGATGCTACAAAAGACCCAGCGGGTGCGTACGGACTTATGCAATGTGAGAGAGGTACTTATTTTAATAAGAAAATGAAAATTAAATATTTAGATGGCAAAGTTGAATACTTTACACCAAGTTATTCTAATATGAAACCTAAATCTTGTGGCACTAAAAGAATAAACGGTGTAACCGTGGATAAAGCTATATGTAATCAAATAATGGTTGGTTGTAACGAAATGAGAGCTAGACTTGAAGACTACCATTTTAATATATTTGCTGCTTTGTGTGGTTATAACTTTGGTATAGGTGGATTCCAATGGGTGGTTATGCACTACATAAAGGATAGATACAAACTTAATATAGTTGTAACTAATAATGGAAAAAGTGCCTTACTATACAAACAATCCGCAGCAGTTAAAAAGAAATACTGGGAAGTAATAGACACAATGCAAGCACCTTGGAAAAATTATAGAAAGAAATATAAACAAGTAACCGGATGGGGTACACCTACTAATATAGAGTGGTATCTTAGATGGTATAAGGTAGTAGACGGTCAATTGCCATACTGTATTGATAGTAAAGGTAAGAAAAGAGGCTATGGAGCAATAAAACCGGGCACATCAAATAAGAGTGCCGAAGCTACTGCTGTATCTACAGAGTCTTCAATGACTAGAGCAGCAAGTGTTAAAAATGCACCTACATGGAGCATAAGTGATAACACTACTACTAAAAAAGGCGTTGCAGAAAATGTAAGAAAGAAAATAGTAAATAAAGCTAAAGAGATAGCAGAATTACATCAAAAGTATAAAAAAGCTACATATTATGCTGGAGCTTGTATTTATGATGATAGTAAAAGACATAGAGTAAGTGGAACTATAAATGGTATTAAAAATCCATACTGTTATGTGTGTTCTTCTCTTAGTTCATGTGCTTATTTATATGCAGGTCTTAGAAGTGTAACTGCTAAATATGGTGGAGCCAACTGTTCATATGGGACTTTAGTTAAAAGTGCTTGTAAATACAGTGGCTATACATTAAAGAAACTAACAAGTACAACAATTAATGAATTACTACCTGGGGATTTAATAATGTTAAGTAATGCCACAGTTCCATCAAGTGTAACCGTTAGTTGGGCATCAAAGTCTGGAGGTTCCTCTAAATATGCTAGTGGTGGGACACATCACGTAGTAGTATATTGCGGAAAAGTAAATGGTAAACGTATGATAGCTCATGCTAGTGCACCTTATAAATGGCCTAGAGCTATAAGATATGAAGACATGAGTATAACATATAGTTCAAGAGGTAGTATGACACATTGGTACACACACGGGATAATACTTAGACCTTGGGACCTGGCAAGGGCGGACAGGGAAGCCAAAGTTAAAAACCAATCAGCTACTAAGCCAACACCCCCAAAAGACATTGTAGATGATGATGACGGGCTAACTTATGAAGTTACATTTAAAGGACTTAACAGTGCAGCTCCTAAAGACTTTGTAGAAGGTGGAAAACTTATTACTAATATTACAGTAAATGGAGTTACAGACAAAACTCCATACCCTAAAACTGTAAGTCACGTAATGTTGGCGTTTGGGGTTCCTGCACTTGGAGATAATGTGGATAATGTTGTGGAAGATTATAAGTCCCTTATAAAAGCCTTACTAAAAAAATACCCTAAAAAGCCTATATTTGTATGTGAAGAAGCTCGTTTAAGAAGTTCACAATCAGGTAATTACCAACAAATGAACGAGGCAATAGACTCACTTAATAATATGATGTTAGACTACTGCAATAAAACAAGATACGTAATATTTCTAAGAAAACCAAAGGATATGTGTGACGCCACTGATAAATATTACTGGCTTAGCAGTTTAACTACTGACGGCTATAGAATGAAGGATAAAACATCTACTCAGACTTATTATAAAGAGTATAAGAAAAAGATATTATACTTTGGTGAGGGAGCAGATTGGGAAAGTAATAGCGTAACTAGTAATAAAATGTTGGATAGCCAGCGTGTTTATACTTATAATAAACCAATGACAAAACTACAATTTAGAGTGCCAGCAACTTCATCCACTAATTATAATGATAGTTACTATGCTCGTATTATATTTACTACTGCCAAAGGATTTAAGCTAATACAACCTGACACGGTATATTTGGAAGGTGTTGACTGTAAGAATGGTGTATTAATACCAAAAGTAAATACTACTTACATTGTATCCGTATACTATAATCCTGATACTACAATTAGTGATAAAGCATACCTTGGAAGTGTTGGAGCTAAGGAAAAAGGTAGTAATTATGCACAGCCTCTTTTTAAATATTCCTCAGACCTAGTTAAAATAGCTGATAGTTATTATAAAAATAATAGTAAGTTCAGTTATAATAGTACAACTCCCGCAGATTTCAAGAATCCATCCGAAAACATTAGTAAATGGAAGGTCAACAATAAATATCAAATAGATGATAGCTGTTTTCTTAACTACGTATTAACAGGTTGGACTTATGAAAAATCTCCTTTTGGTAACGAGAAAAAGACTGATAATAATAGAAATAATAGTGTTAGCTGGGCTATACCAAGTACTAGAAATGAAGCTAATATAGGAAAATATTTTGTACAGAAAAACTGGGTAGTAGATGTAGCAGATTTAGAAACATTTAAGAATCTAGCAATTGGAGATATAATATTCATGGACGCTGACAGTAAAAATAATGGTGAATTCATGGCGATATCACATACTGCCATAGTAATAGAAAAAGATAAAGCTGGAGATTATGTGGCACTTGAATGTACTAATGGATTATCAAGTGGCGTATTTAGGAAAGTGAAAGTAAAAAACCTTGCGAGTAAAAATATATTATTTGTAGGCAGATTTATGATAGGATAGGAGGTGAATATATGATAGGTGATGGACAAGAGCGTGTAGACAGACCCGTATATGATGATGACGGTGAGATAATTATATGGCCAACACTAGATGAGGATATGGAAGAATTTGCAGAGGAACCAGAAGTAGCTACTGTAGCTGCTTCTGACGATACTACAGAAGATGATACGTATTATGAAGTACCTGACACTGTAGAAGATGACCAAGATAGAATTGATGTGCAAGTTGAAGGTATAGAAGACGAAGAATGTGAGGATCCCAAAATAGGTGATATTCAACAAGCCGGAGAAGATTATAATGAGGCTATGGATAGAATTGTTGGTGTATTAATGCAAGCATTAAGTACAGAAGAAATGACAGAGGAGATGAGTGCAGAACTACAAGACGCAACTAACAACATGGAAACTGCTAAACAAACTATAACTGACCTATGTGGTGACCCCGAAACAAAAGCATTACAAACTGACCCCGATACTAAAATTCCACAAGACTTACAGGAATTATTGGAAACACTAACAAAAGATGGAAAGGCACCGTGGTTATACGTAGACGATGAAGGTAATTTATTATTAGATGGGGAACAAGTACCAAAACTAAAAGTAATAGAATTAGAGGCTCAAAAGATAAAAGCTGATTATGGTGAATTTAAAGACCTTACTACTAAAAATTTTACTGCAGTTAATGCTAAAATTGATAATTTAAATGTTGGAGATTTAGATGCTATTAATGCGACTATCACTAACTTAAAAGCTACAGTAGCACAGATACAAACGTTAATAGGCGGAAACTTAACTATGGATAATATCCACTCTTTAGTATTAACAAGTGATAAAGTAACTATAGCTAATGCATTAATAAAGGACGCAATGATTGATACTGTTAGTGCCAATAAGATTAATACAGGTATTCTTAATACAAATAATGTGCAAATACAATCAAAAGATGGAAGTATGTTATTGCAAGGCAATCTTCAACAATTTAAAGATGACAAAGGCAATGTACGTATTCAAATAGGAAAAGATGCCACAGGTAATTTTACATTCAGCTTATTTGATGCTACTGGCACAGGTGTATTAATAGATGAAAAAGGTATTAAATCCGGTGCAGTAGCTAATGGATTAATAGTAGATGCCATGGTTAATGATAATGCTAATATCGCTGGTAGTAAATTGGATATAAGTAGTGTTATTAGTAGTATAAATAATAATACTAATACCATAAAAGCGAGTCATATAAAATTTGATGATACTGAACAGACATTAGATGTATCATTCAATCAGCTTAAAAAGACAGTTGATACAATTAAGAATATTACTGTAGATGGAGACTTAAGCAGTGTTATTGAACAAGTAACTACTAATACAACTAATATCAGTGTTGCTCAAGGTCAAATATCCAGTCTTATTAGTAATACAACTATAACTAAGACGGACGGAACTGTAACACAATTAAAGGATGAATATAATAGTACAAAAGACACTGTGGATAAACATACAACTACAATAGGAAAATTAGAAACCAATGTAAATGATGTAACTAGTAAACAGTCAAAATTAGAGCAGTCTTTAGATGGGTTCAAGATGACAGTTAGTGATACATATGCAACAAAAGAGGGATTAAATCAAATAAAAGAGTCAATTCAAAATTTAGATGGGTATACTATAATACTTAGTAAAGAGTGTATAGTAACTACTTGTGATTAATGGAGGTGTTTATATGGCAACAATAACTGTGTCAAGTAACCCCAGTACGACAGGGGATACATTGACCGTAAATTTTACAACCGATGCTACTAATATTTCAGATATATTAATCAGCAAGGATGGGGGTAGTACATATACTAGCGCTACTTCATTTACCAGCTCCAAAGCCGTTTTCAATGTTAGTAGCTGGAGTAATGGAACATACAATAATTGTAAACTAAAATGTGTGTACACTGAATCTGGTGGAGGAACTACAGACACTTATTACAATATAACTTATACTTTAGGAGAATCAACAAGTACTAACTCAATTACTTCTGTTAAAGCAGGTTCTAGTTATTCTACTACTGTTACCCCTAAAGAAGGCTATAAAATAACTGAAATTTATTGTGTAATGGGTGGTACTGATATAAGTAGTTCAGCTGTTAGCGGTAACAATATTAGTATACCTAATGTTACAGGTGAAATTTATATTACCATTATAACCGCAGAGCTTAGTCCTACTCCTGAAACACTAACTATAAGTAATATAGCAAACATAACACAACCTGAAAAAACAGAATTCTACATTGAATATAGTACAAATATAACAGTGACAAAACATGAAGTATCATGGGATGGAGGAAATACATTCTATGATAAAACTAGTGACGTTATAGCAAACGGAACATCATATAAATTTAAACATGATAACAGTGGTAATGCAGGAACATATAATATGGCTATAAGAGTTACAACTGCTGGTGGAACTACCAAGACAAGTAATGTATTTACTGTTACTTTAAATGTAAATGATGCAGGTGACACTTATTATTCAGCTGAATTCACATATAATCATCCAACTAATAATAGTTTTAGAATAGCAGAAGACAATAAAACTCATACATTTACTAAGTATGATACATCTTATACAATTCCTTTAATTGTACCAGATGGATTTAACGGAAACCTTACATGGACTTCAAGTGATACATATATAGCTATTGTAGAAGAGGGCGGAATAGTTAGTCCAAGAACTAATGGTAATTGCACAATTCGTATCACAGACGGTCAAAATTACAATGACACTTATGAAATAATAGTAAATATACAATAGGAAGGTGATATAATGAGTTTTGACTTTATAAAATATTATGATGAACATGGAATCGTAAAATTAGCTTATAATACAAATGGAAATAATGTGAAAAATGTAAAATTATCAATAGATAACAATACATATATTTACGCTTTAGATTTTAATAACAATTATGCAACTTTTTGTAATGAAGATTGGTCTAAAGATAAAGATTGTAATTGTACAGTTAAAATATCTTATGGTGATAAAAGTATAAATTTTGGTGATATAGAAATAGATAAAAATATAACATATGAAAAAAATAAAGCCATATATCAGTTAGGAAATATATTTGTTAAATCTGGCGATGTATTTACTGTGGGAGTTCGTTTAAAAAGTCCTCCCACTTATAATCAAGCAGTATATATATATGAACGATACGATACACATTATTTATCTTTTAATAACAGATATGTAGTTTTTAATAAAGATAATTATAATACTTATCAATATTTTAATATATCCACTAAAGATGGAATTAAAAGCTCAATAGAAAAAGAGCTTCTCATAGAAGGTAGACACTCAAACGGTCGTCTATCAATACCTGTTATCCTATGTGGAGAAACTCCCGAAGGTGTAACTTTTAAAGATTATAAAGCAGTTGTTGATGGAAAAGAATTTGACATAGCGAGTGCTTATAATAGACATTATCAGAATTACAAGTCAAATTGTATAGTATATGATAATTATCATGTCCCATATTTTTTAACATTACAACATGAAAACACGGAATCATCTCATTTAATTAATGGTCTATATCCATGTAATGGGGGATGGTGTACTGAAACCACAACTGATGGTAATCAGAATATTTTGGGTAGCACAACTGCATTACCCCCATACCATAATTGGAGTTTTTCAGAAGGGTTTAAATTGATAGGTAATAATATAGATAGAAGTGTAATTGAAAAAGGTTTATATAAATTTAATTGTGCCTTAAAGGCGTTAAATTATACGATAAATGACACTGAAAATAATACTATAACAAAAGATAATTTTGATGAACCATTTTGGGGGGCAACATTAATAAATAGTTTAGATTCATCTAATGTCAAGGCACAAGTTCAATTGAACAATAGAACTTTAGGGGATAATAAGTCACTTGAAACGAATGTATTAGTCCATGAATTAGGTCATGTATTGGGATTTAATGATAAAGCAGCACATCCACCAACTATCTATCCTACGAATTACGATATAATACAACCCAATGATTTATATTGGCTAAAATCTCAATATTTATGGAGATACCATATAGATATTACAAAGAGCCAAGAAGAAATATATCAGCAAAGGGATAACCTATCAAATAGCGATACACAATCTTTGAACAGTGAAAACGGTGAAACTAACATTCATTTTTTATTTCCTACATTTTCTAATGAATTAGAATGTTTTAATGTATCAGATATAGTTTTAAATGCAACATTAACTTATATAGAAGATAGAAAAATAAACATAGGACATGAAATGGAATTAGTCTATAAAATATATAAAATAGAACCTATTAAAACCTTTAAAGGTAATTTATTGAATAACGAACTCAAAATACATTGTTCAATAAATATAAATATACAAAACAATGAAAATTATAGATTATACCTAAAACAATATGATAATGTACCTTGCTCATTAATAAATCCAAATCAAGGCATAGAAAAAATATAATAAAGAGGTGATTGTCTATGAGTGAGATATATAGTAATTCTTTTACATCGAAAATTAGTAGACCGACTACAAGTACTGCTATATATAGTAATACGTTCATCACAACAGTCAATAAGGTAGTGGTGGAAGAAACTGGGAATAGTACTAAAATTAATATATACAATGGGACTACTCCTTTAGTGGCGGTTAACACAACGCCTACTAAGGGTCAGTACAAAGTAACTATAACCGATACCACTAACTGTACTGCAAACCTAGAAAATGACCATAAAACAATCACCCTTCTTACCGTGACAGGTAATGCTGGAGAAATACACGCAACTATTAATATCGAAGGAAAATCCACTGTAAATAAAACTATACCAGTAGCAGCAATTACCAAAAGTTCTGTAATTAAGGCCAATGAAACACAATATCAACAATTAGCAGATAGATTTTCTTGGTGGGTTAGAGGCAACAGTTCAAGTTCAATGACATTAACAGATGAGGCATTAACTGTTATAGCTAAGCAGGTAAAAATAAGTGGAGATATGATAGTCGATGGCGCTATTGATGGTAAAACTATTACAGGAGCTACTATAATAGGTAGTACTTTTAGGAATCAAAGTAATACATTTAGCGTAGATAGTGAAGGTAATATAGTTGGTGCCCAAATACAAGGTTCCGAAGTTATAGGGGATAGTTTCTCAGTTGAAGGAGAACTTACTGCCGATACTATAACTGCTAATAAAATAAATAGTGCACAATATCCAAGTACCTTGGAAGATGATATACAAATATCAATTAATAGTGGTGGTAGTGATGACAATGAATTATATGACGGTGTATCATTTAGAACAGTAACAGGGGCATTAGAAGCCTTACCTAAATTCCTAAATGGGAAAATAGTAAATATATGGATACAAGAAGATATTTATGAAAATATAGATATTAGATATTTTAGTAGTGGTAGAATTAACTTATATTTAGACGGCAATACTGTATATGGATGGATTAGAAGTTATATGAGTACCATTAAAGTGTATGTATATGGAGGCTATATGAAATTTGAAACTGAAAGGACAGGTGTAATTCATCCAAGTACAGGTTGTGCAGTTGCTAGTAGAACGGCTAGTTTGGTTGGACAGGAAAGTTCACCAATTAATGCTTATAGCTTAAAAATATATGGTAGTGATAATCCTTCCGGCAGTGCTACTACGATTGTTGGTATGGCTTGTGATTCCTATGCATCTGGATATTATAAAGATTTACAATTTATCAATTGTGATATAGGTTTTAGAGCAAATGCAGGAGGAAGAATACACGCTGCAAGTTCAAGTGGTGTATGTAGTCAGTATGGATTCGAAGCGGTAAGTGGAGGCTGCATTACAATAGCAAACAGTGCACAATGCGGTGGTAGTAAATCAAATACTTATGTGAGTTTACCGGGTCAAATAATAGCTCCTACAAATGTTAACCATGAAGGAGGTAATCAAACAACAGATCCAGGCAAAGCTCCTACAACTACTACTACTAAGACAGTTACAATCAAATCTAATAGCGGTGACACATATAGAAGTTCAGTATACAACAACTGGAAGAAAGATAATACCGCAAGACAGGGCGATTATGGATATGGTGACTGTAATGGATGCTGGTTCTTTGGCAGTCAATTCAATCAATTTAAGGGTAAAAACATAACTAAGATAGAACTTACTATTAAGAGAATATCTGGTGGTTCTTATGCGGCAGTTCCTATAGTAGTTAAAACTCATAACTATGCAAGTAGACCGAGTGGAAAACCTTCATATGGTTCAAGTTGTGGTAGTGTTAGTATCGCAGTTGGTAATAGTGGAAAGTTAACTATAACTAATAGTACTATACTTAATGCACTTTCAGGCGGTACTATAAAAGGATTCGGTATTCAATCAGCTTATAATGCTAGTAGTTATGCAGTATGTAGTGGTAGTGTAACAATGAAAGTAACTTATACTGAATAGGAGGTGATTGAATGGATGCAATAAATATAATAACTGAAATATATAAACAAGAATTGGCACAAGCTAATCATCAAAAAGTACTATTTCAGGCACAATGTGAAATATATAAGCAACAAATAGAAAAACTTAAAAAGGAAAATGAAGAATTAAAATCCACAGATAAAATAGATAAGTAAGCAGAGAATTAAAATTAAATTTTTAGTTCTCTTTTTTATTTTGAAAGGAAGGTGTTTGAAATGGCTAATAATGATTACATCACAACCGATTGTAAGTTGACAGTTTCAAAGAATACAGCCAAATTAGATGAAGAAATATTTCTATATAAGAATGATAGAAATATTAAATTGTTAATAGAAATTGTAGATAATAAATACAGATATAAGTCAGATGATTTAAGTAACTTACTAGTGAAATATAAAGCATCCTATGCACAAGTTAAGTGGTATAAAAATGCAGAGGTGAAAAAGGAATTCCCAATACAAGCTACTGACAATGGTAAAGTTGTATTTGTAATAGAGGGACAATTAATAGATGAAGATACTGAATTAGGAGATTATGATTTACAACTAAGACTTCTTAATGAAAGTCAAGAAAGTATAAGATCACTTCCAATAATAAAAGGTGCAGTACATATTCTAAAACCATTGTTTGAAGAAGGTGACATAGCAACAGTTAACAGTGCTGTAGCAGATGTATCTATGCTTAGTTTAGATGGAGATGCAATTGATACTTATAATAGTGACGGAACTTACAATCAAACTAATTGGGGAAATGGAGATGTAATCTCTAGTGCAAAATTAAATAAACTTGAAAAAGTAGCAAAAGACAATGTAGACAAAGTAAATAAAATGCCTGCTAAATCTATAGTAGAAGGTGGAAAAATATACCTAGCAAAAGAGGATGGAACAAAATTAGATAGTGGAACTGAATTACCTGTAGGTGGAAGTACAATAGAAGTTGTAAATAATCTAGAAAGTGACTCAACTACTGCTGCTTTGAGTGCCGCACAAGGTAAAGCACTTAATACACAATATAAAGATATTGCGAACAAAATTGAAAATGGGAATATAGGTAATGTTATAGAACCACAGTTAATGGATATGCCAAGAATATATTTTAGTGAGGGTACATTACCAACCTCTAAAACTGCCACAGTAATGAAATTTGACTATTACAGTAAAACTACTGAATATCATGGATATGTAGATATAAAATGCCAAGGTAATAGTTCTATGGCTTACCCTAAAAAGAATTTTACTATAAAAACATTTAAGGAACAGGGAAAAGTTAACAAATTAAAAATAGACTTTAAAGGTTGGGGTAAACAGAGTAAATTTGTACTTAAGGCAAACTGGATAGATATTTCTCATGCTAGAAACGTTGTATCTGCACGACTTTGGGGCGATATAATAAAAACTAGAGTCGATTATGCAACTGCTCTTCCTGAGTTACTTAAAACTTCCCCTAATCAGGGTGCAATAGACGGTTTCCCTGTACTGGTTTATTCTAATGGAGTTTATCAAGGTAGATACACATTAAATATACCAAAAGATAAATGGATGTCTAATATGGACGACGCACTAGATACTCATTGTATTTTATGTGGTGAAAATTATGCCAGTGGATGTTTTAGAGCATTGCCACAAATAAATGGGACTGACTGGACAGATGAACTACACGATGTAGTCCCTGCAACTATAAAAACTAGTTGGACTAATGCAATTAAATTTGTTATGAATTCCACTGATGCTGAGTTTAAAGCTAATTTAGGTAATTATTTTGATGTTAATAGTTTAATTGATTATTTACTATATGGTATAGTTAGTACAGGACTTGATGCCTTTGGTAAAAACCAAATATATTTTACTTATGATGGAATTAAATGGATTGCAAGTATGTATGATATGGATAGTACCTGGGGACTTTGGTGGAATGGTTCAAAATTTGTTGCCACTGACTATGCACGTGAAGATTTCCAAGATTTAAAAGATGAAGGTAATGGCGTAACAAAACAAGGAAATTTATTATATTTAAGATTACAGCAATTATTTATACCACAATTAAAAACAAGATATGCAGAATTAAGAAAAGATGTATTATCAGTAAGTCACATAATACAAAAGTTTGAAGAATTTAATGATGTATGTCCTAAAGATATAGTACAGGAAGATTATGCAAGTACAACAGGTGAAGGAAAATTTACTGGTATTCCTTCTAAAACTACTAATAATATACAACAATTAAGAAGTTATATAAATGCAAGACTTACATATGTTGATGGTTATATTAATGCACTACAAGAAGATACTCCATGTACTAATATTACTTTAAATAATGCAACATTATCATTTACAACAGATGCTGCACAAACATTAACTGCAACTGTAACTCCTACTGATACAACAGATACAGTAGTATGGAGTGTATCACCAACAGGATTTGCTACTGTTGATAATGGAGTTGTAACTCCTATTAAAAATGGTACTTGTGTTATAACTGCTACTTGTGGTAC